>Ga0209489_100140_pt1 | contig 107802 bp, 79 predicted proteins | sample SiratrowhiteBW_FD_187527 | JGI IMG/M metagenome (GOLD analysis project Ga0209489, IMG submission 187527) | Root nodule microbial communities of legume samples collected from California, USA - Siratro white BW (SPAdes) (version 2) | ecosystem: Host-associated > Plants > Roots > Nodule | place... | reverse complement strand
TAGAACAAGTCATCAGAACAAAACCAAATTTCAGTATAATCTTAATTAAGTTGAGAGAAATACTTTTCTCAACTGTCCCTACTAAGATTGATGACAAAAACCTAAGGAAAAACAGAGATTAAGGGATCTTTAGAGCAAATATGGACTTACTCTGTTTGAAATTCTGATCGGATATAAATGATCCTTAACTCCTCAGGTACTGCAGGATGTGATCAGATTCTAAAACAGATGATGTATGGAGGGAGAAAAGTTAGAGAGAAGAGAGAGATTTTGAGAATTTGAGAGAGACATAGAGGAGAGAGAAGAAAGCTCCACCAACCTCCTTTTGATGATGGGGATATCTCTACAGTTTGACTTTTGGAATTTGCGATCCTTCCGTGATCACTATGGCATGATCATATTTCCTTGGAGAAGGTAGCTCATTTGCTTCTTTGAATAATTCAGCATATTCCCCCAACACTCCGTTTATGCCTTCTGCCTCCCCTTGCACATCATGGGAACACATGGTCATCATCCCCAAATCCACATAATAGGCTTCATTAACCCTCCTCAACTCCATCTTCATGGTTTTCAAAGAATGTACTATGATGGGTCCCCTGAACTTCAACCTTCTCACCATTCCTCGTCACCCACATCACTTGTTCCTTGAAATTTGCCTCACTCTTTCCTAACCCTTTTATCCATTCATATCCCAGGATTACATTTGCTCCACCGAAAATTCAAACAAATAGATTTTTTTTTTTTTTTTTTTTTTTTTTTATATTTGATACTACTGGCCCATCCGGAAGTACACCTGATGATGTTGGGCCTCAAGTCCCTTAGAATAGCAGGCCTGGGCATGCAATTAGAAGACCACATGGAGGGAATGATTTCATACATCAAGTTTTTTTTTTCTATTGTCTGCAGCATTTGTTATTTACCTTTTAATGAATGTAGAGCATGCCTCTGTGTCACCCTCTGAATGGGTTTGTTATGATTCTGTTATTGCCTCATGATTGTGTTTTGGAAAATTTTGCTCCTAGACATGAGTTTGACATTTTAATGAAAGTGGAGAATATGTCCATCCAATTATCTGTTTTTTCTCCCGTACTTTTCTGGAGGTAACGTTGTTGGCCTCCAATTCAGGAACACTCATAATGCTACACCTGTCAACATTCATCGTTGGTAATTTTAATTCTACTCCTCCGCACACCCTCTGAATCACAATTCTATGGCCACCCCCTACATCCTCTGCATATTCTTTTATTCTAACAAGCTGAATTCCAACTGCTTACCAAACTGTGGGAAGCTCCAGAATCTACCAAATATGATCACCTTCTTACCCAAAATAGTTCTTCAAAGCTTCAGAGATTTTCTTGAAAGTCAACCCTGCCACACTGTTCGTGTTCAACTGCTTGGATAGTTCCTTTGCTGGTTATTTTTCTTCATTGAATAGTTTTCCCTCTTCTTAGCTTCTCCTTCCCCCAAAATCAACACACGCAAAGTGCTCGTTTTTACAAACATGGCTAGGCACAAACTGCTCATCACTTCTGAAGCATAAACATCGCCTCCTTTTGTTCCTCACACTCCTCCTCATGTGTTTGTTTCTTAAAAGACATACTGCATCGAGATCCACTCTTCTGTTCCCTATGAATCACTATGTTACTGATCCCACAGTGCTAATCAAACAACTATTTTGAGTTTTTGGATACCATTACTTCTTTGGTCCTCCACTCCATGTTTTTCTTTTAAGACAGCAAGGTTTTCATCTGCTGCAACGTGGACTCCATATTCTGATGATTCTCTTCTCTCATTTGTCTTCCCATATCCTCCATCATTTGTTCCACAGATTCGATTCTACCTTCCATTAGTGTTGATACCATATGCTCCCAGGGTAGCCCTGTTACCAATTTGATAAGACCCAACATAATGAAAAGAAAATTTGAATATATAGCATTTATGAACTAAATCAACTTGGATAAAACTAGAATAATGGTTGGAGTACTCCATGCAAAACTGGAAATTAAGAAGTATAGACTCCTAGGAGGCGGGATCATCATATCACGTTGAAAGAAGGAGCTGATTCAAAATCTGTGGTTACCAACGGGTTTTTTGGTTTTAGTGAAAAAATGGGTTTACATGAAATATTGTGGGATCACACAATTCTACTGATTTTATGATTGTAGTTGGTGATCCCATTGATTCAGCAAAAAACCATGTTACAGCTGACACTGCAATCACAAACTGTGGCAAAGATCAGAATATTGTATTATGTTACAAGTTAATATGAAATTGTAAGTTGTAATGTTACTACCATGTTCTTTGTTGATAAATTCATATATTTGTTCTAGGTTGCAGGTTCTACTGCTATAATTACTTTTTTTGAGTAAATAGTCTAGGCTCTAAAAGTGTAAGGTTTTTACAATGTTATCTGATCACAAATTGTCATGCATGATAAGTTTATAGACTTCTACTGTGGTTATATTAAAAGTCACACACAAACATTTATTTCTGGTTGATTGACAGTTGTAAATTTTTTATACTGATAATGCATATAAATTAATTTTTTTGTTTTCTTTGGGTTGTATGTATCTTCCTTGATGTTTTTGGAATTTAGATATTTTGTTTGTCTGTTATTATACTAAGAGGCCTTACAAACCTTCATTTTATGCTGTACCCATTTTCTTAGTTATGTTTTAAATGCAACTTCCTGTTTGTGCATACTATATATTTTATTTTTCTTTTTGTCATTTTGATAGGAATGAGGTATCATGCTTTTCACAATAAGCTAATTTTGAAATGGATATTCTACAATATGCGCATTCAGACTCTGCTTTGGGAGATTAGGTTTTGGTGGTTCCTTGCAAGAGCTCAGGCTCTCTCTACTTTCATTCATAGTATTCTTATTTTACGGAGTTCAATCAATGTATTGTTTAGATAAGGCTTTCAGTGGTCCTTAAATTTCTGTTAGAGATATATCTGTGTTATAATTGCATAAAACCACTCCACTGCCTTCGCTCGATTCAACTATGCTATATTTTTAATTTTTCTTCTTTTTTTTTTCTTCCTGTCTTGTTCATATTTAATTTTTATGATTCTGACACTGTTGACTGAGAAAAAATATTTCATTTTTTATTATAATCCTGTAAGTCGCTTAGCATGGTTTAATTTTAGAATACTTCACTAATGGCATAAAAGACGAGGTTGCTTCTTTTCTTACAACAGACTTTCTGTTAAAGGCTATGAACCTGAATGATGTCCTTGTGCTCTGTAGGCTTGAAAATTCTGCTCTTTCAGGGTCTTCTCAGCATGATGGACCTGGGGTTGCTGGTTCTAATGCATCTTCTCTATTAGAGGTTTGGAGAATTTTGTCATTTTTCATTTGATATCTCTTATCTATAATTACAGATATACATGCATATTTCTATTCATTGTGATACAGACAGGAAGAGCTTTTACTGCAAAGGGAATGCAAGTGCTTGAATATGTTGGTAAGGAGACAATGGATCTATTAATTAATGAAACTGGAATTGAGGTTGAGAACGATAACAAACAAGGTGAAGAACAAAATGATGAGGATCAATTATCAGAGGAAGTGACTTTTGATCGATGCTTTTACATTTATGGAGGTCCAGAGCAATTGGAGGTATTCTTATAGTTAAAAGATTTGGAAATTTTCTCATGATATCATTTCTGAGTCTTAAAGAGTATTTTGGAGTTTTAAGTCATGAATGAGTAAAATAGGTTCGTGTAGAGATCTTTGTTTCCTTAATTTAGTTCATCCAGCTCAACTTGAATTAGTTGGGACTCAAAGTGGTTTCTGGATATGGGGGTTCTTGATTGTAAAAAAGCCCTTAGAAGTGGTTTCTATATTTCGTGGTTTGTTTCCTTATTTTGTTTAGAATTAGAGATCTAATATTAGTATGAAGAGGGTTGGTGCATTGTGTTTTATAACCATATCAGTGCATACCATCAATAATTTGTTCTCTTTTTCCTCCTTCTCCTTAATCCCTATAATTTCAACACTTGATGCGTTAAATTGTGCTTTTTAGATTGTGGTTTAAAAATAATTTCATATGCATTACTCAGGAACTGGAGGCTTTGTCTAGTCATTATGCCTTGCTATTTAACCGAAGAAAAGTTAAGTTATCAGCTGAACAAAAGTCTGTACATGATGGGAAGCTTAAAGAGGTCCAACAAATTTTCAATTTGAGTGCTGAAATTGATAGCAGTAATACTGATTCAAACAAAGGAAAGACAATAAAGAGCGGAAATGAAGGAAGCAGTGATGAGATGAAGAATTTACACGATTCAAGTGTTGGCAAGGCTGCTGAAATGGCTGCAGGGTAATTTAACTTGCCTCATAATTATTGATGGTCTATTCACTTACCACTTTTGCCATAAAATTGAGTTTAAAATGGTCTATTTACTATATACTAAAATATTACATATCTATGATCGAAAAGAAAAATGGTTAAAGTTCTATAAGACGAATTTAGAGAAACTACTAGATGCAGTTGATTTGGATGTTCGTATGCAGGATAAAATACTTAACGTCATAGGATTACTAAAAGCATACAAAGTTTGAAATGTGTTTGTCTATCACTTTACTACAAGCGTGATGAGCTAACTATATATCAGGTTAAGACCCATGGATGGTTTTACTTACATCTAAGACATTCCCTTACGTCCAAGAACCCTTTGTGTAATAATGCACAGCTACACGTATCCTATAATTTTATGTGTTATTAGAATGAAGGGTGGTAAGCAAGGATAGAGTCTGAACCACTTGGCCATAGAGGCTCTCATGAGCAAACTATCCCAAAAGCTTAAGTGATTATATATGTTACATCTCTGTAATATCTTAGGCCCCTTCCAATTTATGATTCTGGTTATTTTGAGCAGTCTGATCGTTATGCTTGTTCACCATCTGCATATATAGATCAAGGAAGCCCTCCTTATTTCATTATAGTATATGCTATATTTGATGTTTCTTACTTGTTGCAGTTTCACTAATGCCTTAACTGGACTAGCTGCTAATGATATAGTTCAGAGAACTACTGCGAGATTGGAATCACTTCATTCCGAGGGAGTTCATGTACGATAAAATATAATGAAAAAAAATTATTCTTATCACATGAGGTTGTCGTAAAAGTGAGTAAAATGGGGCTGCTTTTCTTTGCAGAGACTGTCTGAAATGTGCTGTTTTGCTGTGTCTCAACTTCTAGTATTTGGAAAATCCATCATTTCTCATGCCAATAAGATTGAAGATGAAGCTGATGATGATAAGGCAAACATTGAGTGGCCGGAAGACGTTACTGCAAAAGCTAATATCATAAGAGTAAATGCCCAAACAATGATAGGATATGTGGAAGCAGTTTCTAACAGTTTTATTACTGGTTGGTTTTTTACTGATTCCACCCTTTATTATAATCATGTTAAAGTATGTCCGCTGTATTTGTATGCCTTGAATTTCCATTATTCTCAGTCACTGACGTTTATCCTTTGACATTTGGTATGCATTTATCAGGCATATCTGATGTAGCGGAGGCCTATCAAGCTGCCATTAAATCTGTTACTGCTGAGGCTCATGCAGTTGTTCCCCATGCATCATCAGTTCAGGAAAAAGCCAGTGCCTTCTCTGAGAACCTTCGAGCTGATCAAACCACAGCGGTTTGCAAAATCCAGGAAGGAATGCAATTTTTAGCTCACGTTCTCATTTCAACCTCAATGAATGCTGCTTGAACACTTATATATGTTTATATTTGTAAATAGTCACAGTTTAATTAGAAAAATGATACCCCACTCAACTATGCTATTTAGTTTATGTCGGTTTTAGACTCTTAGTAACTGGGGCAAGTTTGTCCTGGTAAATTGTTTCATGCAACCATTTTATTCTTTAATTCCTCAATTCAGTCGGTCATATATGAAGAAATTTTAGATAAGCACTTGTATTACATATTTTTAATCAATTATTCGCTGTCATTTGCAGTAGTACAAGTTGGAATCAATTGTTGATTGATGTGATGTTTATTGGCGTGGTAGCCATTTGCATTCTGTTTACATGAAAAGTTTATCACTTTGTTGAAACTAGATTTCCGATCTCAATTCGTTGAAGTTCTGTGAATTCTTCAATGTTGGGTAACAACCTGTCAAATTTATGTGTGGCTGATGTAGAGATTTTGTGATCTTTCCCTACCATGGTCTAAACCCTTTTTACATTCTAAACCCTGAGGATTAGGCCTAGTTAAATAATGATTTCTAATGACTTGTTAGAACAACTTTAGTAGCTATTTTTTATTAGAGTAATGTTAAGTTGATACTCACACGTGGCATACTCCCAGTTGATATTGCTGATGTGTCAAAAAATAATATTATTTTAAGTTAGTGTGGAAAGTTTCATAATTCCAAAAGCCTCAGTCTCCCGTTCTCTCACTCTCTCACTCTCTCAGTCTCTCGCTCTCTCAGTCTTCCGCCTCGTCTCAGTCTCCCGCTCTCTCAGTCTCCCACTCTCTCAGTCTCGTTCACTCTCAGCCTCCTCTGCACTCTTGCTCTCTACACTTTCGCTCTCTCCACTCTCGTTCTCTACACTCTCGCTGTTCAGTGGAGGTTTAGGTCGCAACAAAAATCAAAAGGTTTAGGTCGTTCAGGTCGCTCTCTACGCTCAGGTCGCTCTCTATGCTCAGATCGCTCTCTGCGTTCTTCGTCTAAGCAAAAGGTTTGTTTTTTATTTCGTTTTCGTTTGAAAAGCGTGTAAAGGTCGCTCTTTTAAGTGATTGCTCATGCAAAAGGATGTTTTTTATTTGTTTGTTGAATGATTTGCGTGTAAAGTTTTGGTTTTTATTCGATTTTTGATGGAAAATGAAGTCTTTTTGGTCGTTTTACTGTTCTGTTCTGGATCTGAAAAGGTTTTTGCGTTTAGGGTTTGATTTCTGTTGGTTCTGAAGTAAAGTTTGTTCTTTTATGTCATTTACATGATCGTTCTTGGTTCTTGGTTGAGAAAAGAATGTTTTTTGTAAGTTTTTTTAGGTTTGTATTGGTTGAATCTGTTTGTTTTGGCAACTGATGAAGACATTTGAGTTGAGTCGCCATAACATGAATTAAGGTGTCCCCTCGTCAATACATGGGTAATCACATCGTCAATACATGGGTAATCACAGACGTTCTGTAAAAAGTGGTTGAGTTTACAGAACATCATTTGTTACCCATATATTGACGAGATGACACCTTAGTTCATGTTATGGTGACTGAGGATCAGATGTGTGTTGAGTCGCCAAAGCTTGCAGTATGGTGTCCCCTCGTAAAAGGAGGGGTAACTGCTTATTAATGAAGCGTTAGAACCATTATTAATGCACACAGGCTAATTTGGTGTTTGAAAATTGAACATTTAATGGTCGTTTTACAGTTATGTTGTTGGTAGAAAAAAAGTGTTTTTATTGGTTCTTCGTGGTGTTTGAATGTGTATGTTTCTTGTGTGTATGGTGTTGTGTGCTGACTGAGGTTTGTTGACTAAGGTGTGCTCTGAATAAAGAATGGCTAATAAGTGGTTGTAAGCTGACAAATTGTCATTGATTGGTTACTCCTACTTTAACGAGTGGACACCTAAGTACAAGTTTTGGCGAGTGATGAACAAATTTGTGTTTAGTCGCCAACACTTGTACTAGGTGTCCCCTCATTAAAGAAAGGGGTAACCACTGATTAATGCAGAGTTAGAACTGTTTTTAATGAATTGGATGTTTTGATTAGGTTATTGAGTGTTATTTACTACAATGGCTGCAAAGGGGAAAACTGTTATGAACACAAATGTTGAATCTAATATAAGTTACTTTGCATCGTGGTTTTTTTATGAATATGTTTGACATGTGATGATGGTAACACCATTGTTTTATACATAACTTCCAGATTAGGATTAGACTCAGGCATAGGGTTGCACCCAGACTGTTGTACGAGTAAACAACACAATGGGTGCCCTGTAGAAACAACAATTGGAAAGGACCCCATTTCACTGGATGCTCTTGATGGAAGAGCCACTAAAGATTTGCAGTGCGTTGCTGCTTGAGTTGGTTAGCAGATGGTCTCTTGAGAACAAGAGCTTCCGCATCAGGGAGCATTTGGTGTCGTTCAATGTTTTTGATGTGTGTGTTGTTTTGGGTTTTCTGTTAGGGGACAACAAGTTTGTTTTGATTCGTGTACAGCTGGGTTGGTTAACAATCTGTTTGGTAATGAGGAAATAACAATTGAGAAGATTGTTCTCAAATTACAAGAGGAAGATAATGTAGATAATTATTGTAGATTGTATATTTTGCTTATGTTTTCAGTTTTTTTACTTTCCTCGCACCTCTAGGACAGTTACTACGTTTCCTTTTAGTTTATTAGATAATTTACAGTCCTTACATCTGTGAAACTAGTGTGAGGCTATTCATTCTTTACTTGTGAAGAGCTTGGACAGAGCTTCCACTCAGTTCCGTCAGCAAAAAAACACCGACGGCCTACACTTGGCCGGCTGCATAGCTGTGTCGTAGGTATTTGTTTGGTTGAATTTAAATTATGTATAATGTATTCAGAATTTGGAAGTTAAATACTTGTTTTGCTAATTGGTTTATTTATTCTTTTTGAGAAGTTGTGGGCTGTGCAACATGTGGGAATAGGATGCAGTTCTCTATTCCCACGTATTCGGGACTGGTCATCCATAAAGAATCTGAGATATTCCTCACAAATACATAAGTCATTTCTAAATAATAAGGTAATGGTCATTCTATCAATTGTTTACATTATCTTTTTATAATGTTTGATGATTTTTTGACAATAATTGTATACTTTTGTGTAGATTGTATGGGACTGGACATTGACAGAGGAAGACGAGAGGATGGACATTGTGAGTTGAAGCACTTGAATGTGTTCACCCTTGTAATGAAGTGGGCATTGAGGTGGACGTCGAGGATGACAATTGTAATTACGGGGCAGAAGTTATAGCCACTATACAAAAGATTGAGTCAAATACAGTGCTTATTGTTGAACTCTCACACCAAGTTAGCCTGCTACGACAACAAATGTGTAATGCCCCAAGTAAAACGATCCAGCAGCCATCATTCTCCTTCTGCATTCCACCAAGGAGTAGATCAAGGGCTCGAATCAGGAGTCCTCCAACTGCAAAGAGTACCCAGACGAATCCCTCACCAAACAGTCCTCATGTCAGTCCCAGTCCTAAGAGTCCAGAACAGACTCCCCCCCAAAGAGTCCAAAGATTCCCCAACAGACTCCTCCAGAGCAGACTCCCCCAGAGCAGACTCCTCTAGAGCAGACTCCCCCAGAGCAGACTCCTCCAGCAAAGACTCCCCAGCAACGTTTCCTACAGCAAAGACTCCCCTACCAACGTCTCCTGCAGCAAAGACTCCCCCAAGGAGTACCCTTGAGGCAAAGGGTGGAGATAGAGATACTGACGACGCCATTGATGTAGAAAAGCTATATGTTGCCATGACCGATGGTGAAGATAATGACAATAAGTATATTTTATTTTGTAAATTTCTTTAGTGTGTGTTTTTCAGTCTATATATGCACATGACACATTCCTTTGACATTATCTTTTGTTATTTGTTCAGTGTTGTTGTTGAGATCCAACAACATGTAATTAGCAAGGTTGACCTACGCAGCCTTGGTCATGCAGAAAAAGTGGATAACATGGTCATGTTCTTTGAGATGTTTCTGCTGATGCATGATGAAAAGAAAAGAACGGGCATGATCATGCGTGTATGCTTCAATCCCATGTTTGCGGTATGTAGTAGTATTAGAACTTCTTTTTTATATCCCTGTAAATTTGTTATGATTATTTTCAGTCCAGTCGTCAAAACTTTAACGAAAGTGCCCGTCGTTAAGCCATAGGTAACCAAAGAATTGGTACTGAGCTAAAAAACTAGTATTAAGCCATATAGGTGCTGAAATAGAACATTATGTAGTCCATGAAACTGTGATCAATCTTGGATCTGTGTGTAATTGAATAAGTTCAGTACTTTATTAGAAACATATGGTCCTTATGAAGACGTTTCAGCCCAGTCGCCAAAACTGTGACGAAAGTACCCCTCGTTAAGCCATAGATAACCAAGGGATTGGTATGAGAGTATTAAGCCACATAGGTGCTGAAATATAACATTATGTAGTGCATGAAAGCGTGATCAATCCTGGATTTGTGTGTAAATGAATAAGTTAAGTACTTCATTAGAAACATATGTCCTTATAAAGACATTTTAACTTCATATGGAGTAATGGTCCTTATTTACATTTTGTTTAATTTTGTTTGGTGCAGATCAATGTAATTCAGGAAATGGAAAAAGAAAGCGTTAAAAAAAAAATGGAGCAAATGGGGAGAAGCTCAATCAATACTCTGCCTTTTATCCAGAGGACTTATTGGAGTTCTATGAACTAATGAATGCTGAAATAGTAAGTGTTCTGATATAAAATTACGTAAGGGTTTATTGATTACTAAAACCTTATTTTTTGTGTAGATTTTTATCCCCAGAATCCATAACGACCACTGGTGGTATTCTGATACAATTATTGTTGTTAATATGACTGTAAATATTTCGTCATTATTAATCCTTATTACAACTTCATTTGTAAAAAAGAGTCTTTATGAAAAGGTTTCGTATCAATCGCCAAAACGATAACTAAGGTGTCCCCTCGTAAAGCCGTGGGTCACCGTTGGGTTGATGGTAGCCTAAAAAACACTATTAAGGCACCGAGGTCACGAAAATGAACATCATGTGATCAATATAATTCAGAACATAATTCACCAACATCACACAACTCAATTACATTACACGTAATTATCAAGTAAAATTGTTGATAGTGAAAAGTTAAGGCCATCCTAATTTCTGCAATTCTCCAATCCACGAGTTAATCATCCATCAGTTGCCACTGTGAGGGTGGGTATCAGTAAACCAATGATAGTATTTAGGATCTACACAAAGATAATAATTGTGAATTAAATTTTCACAACAAATTTATTCCACAAATGAAGACCAGTTTTTTGTATACCAATGTCTGGATTCAGGCGAATGACTGTTTGTGAAGCATGAAGTAATTCCTCAGTTGGTGGACTTATATCAAACTTGAACACCTTCACGATGTTATTTAGTGTTATGTTGAGATAGAAAATGCGTTCGTTAGGAGTGTACACGACAACCTAGAAAAACATGAGTCAAAACTCTAAATGAGGTACGAATAAATAGGAAAGGCAAATGACATTAGAAAACATCAGAGTTTACCCCTTCAGTAATGAGTGGACACCTTTGTTGAAATTCTGGCGACTAACCACATAAACACAAACGTATGTCAATTGAATCACCAAAACGTCAACTAAGGTATCCCCTCCTTACTAAGGGGGTTACCAGTGGAGTTTTGCAAAATAATCGCTCACATTCTTTAAAACTAACACAGATCCGACTTGGATATCACTTCTAAATTCATGGTCCTGTAAGACTTTTCGATGAACACTGGCCTTAGCAGTTCCTGTGGGGTCCTATATAATGTAAAACATTATGATTACATTGTTCTGTATTTCACAGGCCATATGAAAGAAGTTTGTGTATCGAAAGGTTGTCACCTTTACTGTGATTGACATGTCGCCAAGTCCATTTGGCTCACAAGATTTCACAACGCAGGGGACCAACACCAGGCAAGAAGGACTTTCCTTGGTTGCCAACGTTTTCATGGTTTCCAGTGTTGAGACATTGTCAATGTTGTGTACACTCAACAACCCTTTACAAAGTAATTCAAACATCATAATGGAGCTTAAAGTATAATATGTAATTTATTTGAAAAAATCTTACCATGAAAGTTAATAAATTTTTGTGCCCATTCCCATGGATTGGTACTGAAATCTCGGTGGTCAGATGCCTCAACGATGCATTTCACAAACTCTTGTGTGTTCTTTGGTTGTGAAGAGGTTCGGTTTAGTAGAACGGCTTGTACATTACCCGCTGGTCCTGGGATTACATTGGTCATGGAGTTACATCGACGAACAAAAATGGCTAGGTCAGTGTCGTCGATGTCAAGTCCTTCCCAAGGTTCCATGGCCTTCACGAACTTACCCTTTTGGTTTGGTCAGAGAAGTTTGATTTCCCAACGTTCAAATACCCATTGCCAAGTGCCCTCTTTTGGGTTCCTATAGTCCATTTTTTCTGCTACCTATGGCGTGAAACACACGAAAGGAACTTTTCATTTAATGAAAGTATCTTAATTGACAAAAGTACCCCTGTAAGTATCTTTGGCTGTCACATTGTGAATGGACAAATGTGTCTTAGCACTTAAAACTCTACTACCTACTTGACAGTCACATTTAATGCTGGTTGATAGTACTGGTAACGAGGCAATACTTAAGCTCTTTCTTCTTCCTTATGAGTTTTTTGACAAACAATAAAAGGCGCGAAGTTGAACTATCCCAAACGTTTCCAACTAAAGCATTCAATGGCAGATCAGGTAGGTGAAAATCGCCATTAATGTTTTCGTTTTGTTATTAATGCTTCGTTATTTTCATTTTATTGTTGCACCAACATGATTAAATGTTGCATGATTGTTTTGCTTTTTTCCACTTAATATTCGTTCAAGTATCCATGGTAGCCAGATTTGTAAGCTTATAATGTGTTTAATCATAAAAATATGTTCATTTCATACCATTGTCTTACTTAATACTGGTTCATAGGCAACATTACCATCATTGGTTAGGCATGCTTTAACGAGGGCATAGTTACTCATCACTACATTTAACACTGTTCTGTTAGCTTGTATTAATGCAACAGATACCCATGCCTTAACGAGGGGACACTTTAGTTTATATTTTGGCCACTTAATTCATACGTCATCATAAGGATCATTTCTTTATAATGAAGTTTTTCACTTCATTGAGCACATGGAATTCATTTATTTAATTGACCTCTGTTCCTTAAAACTGATTTTTGGGCTTCCAGTAACCCAGTGGTTACCCATGTTTTATGGAGTGGACTCCGTCGTTTTAGTATTGGTTACTAAGTAGCAATATTGTTTATTTAGTACTTTCACGCTTAAAAATGGTTATAGTTACTGTACATTTGATTTAACTGTGGCTGATAAGTTGTTGTCATTGACATTGTAATTGCAGTTGAATTCCTCTCTCCATATCATTAACACCGATCCAATATTATCATTGGATGACATTCCCTCTAGGGAAGAATGTCAAACGTCAAATGTAGTTAATGAGGAAGGTTCTCATAACATGGACACTCGTGTTCCCACAATTGGCATGTGTTTTTCAAGTGCAGAAGAAGCAACAAAGCTCTACAGATAATATGCAATCACAAAAGGCTTTGGTATTAGAAGAAGGTCGTCAAAAAAAGGAATCGACAAGCAATTAAGGTACTTCATTTTGGTCTGCTCGAGAGCAGGTTCATATGTACCAAAGAACCGTGGTGAAAGCAAGTCAATTCCAACGCAAGCAAATGAGTGCCCAGCTCGCATTACACTTACAAAAAAGGAAGACAAATGGTACATCACAATTGTGAACGAGAAGCACTCCCACGACTAAAGTCCAACTAAGTCACGATTGTTTAGAGGAAACAGAATTATTAACCTTGGGGTTAAGAGGACTATTGATTTGAATGACGAGGCTGGTGTGAGGACAAATAAAACTTATCAATCATTAGTTCATGCTGCTGGAGGATATGATAACCTTCCATTTGTTGAACGTGATGTGCGAAACTACCTTTCTCAGCAAAGACGTGCACTAGGGAAAGAAGGAGAAGGCCAAGCATTGCTGAAGCATTTTTCCCGCATGAAAGAATTGAATAGAGATTTTTTTCTTTGATATTGATGTCAATGAAGACAACCGCATAAGGAATGTTTTTTGGGCAGATGCAAGAAGTCGGGCTGCCTCTCAATACTTTGGAGATGTTGTATCATTTGATACGACATACCTAACTAACAAGTACGACATGCCTTTTGCACCTTTTGTTGGGGTTAATCATCACGGCCAATCCATTCTTTTAGGGTGTGGGCTACTATTCTTAGAAGACACCAACACATTTGTTTGGCTATTTGACCGTTGGAGACGTTGTATGTATTACAAAGATCCAGAAGGGATTGTCACTAATCAATGTCAGGCTATGAAGAATGCCATTGCCACTGTCTTCCCTCAGACATGACATAGGTGGTATTTGTGGCACATTATGAAGAAAATTCCAGAAAAGTTATAAGGGTATAACCAATACAAGGATATAAAGAAAATCATGAAGGAGGTGGTCTATGAGACCGAAAATATGGATAAATTTGAAACTAATTGGGGTAACTTCATAGCACATTTTAGCTTGGTTGATAATCAGTGGTTGACTTCTCTATATGAGGAACGACATCGATGGGTTCCTATATATTTAAAACGTCATTTTTGGGCAGGACTGTCAACTACACAAAGGAGTGAGAGCGTAAACACATTCTTTGACGGTTACATCAATTCCATGACAACACTACAACAATTTGTTCAACAATACGATAATGCCTTGCAACACAAGTGGGAAAAGGAGAAGGAGGATGACTTTGCCTCATTGAACACGGTAATTCATTGTGGCTCACAGTCATTGATGGAAAGGCAATTTCAAAAAGAATATACACATGCTAAGTTCACTGAGGTGTAGACTGAATTTAGATAAAAAAAATGAATTGCCTAATTCACCATTATCATAGTGATGGAGAAATTGTACCTACATAGTAATGGAAGAGTCAATCCATAATGAACATTGTCATGAGAGATTATTCACTGTTTTCTACGACAGAAAAACCAAGGATGTGCAATGTCAGTGTTTCTTGTTTGAGTTCAGGAGAATAATATGTAGACATGCATTGGTTGTTCTTGCCCAAGAAAGACAAAAGAGCATTTCAACAAGGTATATATTGCAAAGGTGGAGCAAGAATGTCAGGAGAAAGCATAATTACATAGTCACATCTTTTAACTCCAAAGACAAACCACCACATATTCAGCTCTATGATACCTTATGCCAAACATTTGGAGAAATAGCTCAGGTAGCTTGCGAAAATCAGGAAACAAGTGAATTTTTATTTGCCCATCTGCATACAACATTGAAACTCATTACCCAGCAAGGACCAATTTGGGAAATATGACTCTACAGAGAAATAATTCCATCAATGACGGGGTCAACACAAATATTCATAGCCCTGAACCAGTTTCAAGAAAGGGACGACCTCCATATAAAAGATTAAGGTCAGCGTGTGAGATGCCTTGAAGCTGAAAGAAGGCCGTCATTGCCAAGCACACAAGTTCAAGGACTAATTTATCTCAACCAAACACAACAACTGTATCCACAATGAACTACGAAACAGAAACGGTTCGTGTTACATACAGATTTATACATTTGCATGAATCTGCTGTTATATTTCGTGTTATATTATGCTGATATGGTCTTTACAGGTGCACACTGCTCAATCTAGTGGATTTGTGTCACTCCTCACTTCGATAGGAAACTCACAGGAGTCATCATCAATGACTGGTTACCAAATCTTTAACAAAGGGACACCTCAGTAGATGTTGTGGCGACTAAATGCAGTGCAACCATTTTGGCGTTTTAAGTTTTAGTGTCCTTCACTTACCACCCTGTGAATTACTTCCATGACCCTTTTATGTACCAAATTTATGCTAAATTGACACATTTGTGTACAAATAACAGCTGTCAATGTACTGAAATCACGGGTTACCAATGTTTTCACGAGGGGATATCTCAGTTTACGCTGTGGCGATTAAGTGCAGTACGATCATTTTAGCATTTCAAGTTCTTGTGTCCTTCACTTACAACCCTGTGAATTGAATTTTTATGGCCCTTTTATGTACCAAATTTATGCTAAATTGACACATTTGTGTACAAATAACAGCTGTCAATGTACTAAAATCACGGGTTACCCATGTTTTCACGAGGGGATACCTCAGTTTACGTTGTGGCAACTAAGTGCAGTACGACCATTTTGGCATTTCAAGTTCTTGTGTCCTTCACTTACAACCCTGTAACTTGCTTCGATGACTGTTTTATGTATCAAAATATGCTAAATTTACACATACCTCTGCATAAATAACAGCTCGAAACTTACTAAAAGCAGGTGTTACCCATGTTTTAACGAGGGTATACCTCAACTCACGTGGCGATTATGTGCAGTACGACCATTATCGCATTTTAACTTATTGTGGCATTCACTTACTAAAAATATGGGGTTACCCATGTTTTAACGAAAGTACATCTCAGTTAACGTTTTGGCAACTAAGCAAAATCATATTCAATAAGACCATATTGGCATCACCTTACTAAATTATATTCAATTCCCTCACCTCTGGGCATCAAAACTTTCAGCCATTATATAATGGGGTATACTTTAGTTTAAGACTTGGCCAAAGAAGTCGCATGTTCCACAAAATTCAACAAATATGTAACTAACAATTTAAAGCAATATAATGCAATAACAATTTAATTTGTTCCACAAAATATCTGTTCAGTATACATTAACAACAATTAATTGTTGCGACTTTTTACAACCCTTGCACCAACCCTTGCAGACCTTCTCCTTTTCTTAGGATATGTCGTAAAAGGAGGTTCTAATTTAGAGGACTTAACAAGCTTCCTCTTTACTACACTCTTGATTCGAGTTCTTCTGGGTGCTTATGCCTCTGTCTTCTGAGTTGTTGTTGTGGTTGGTGCTGGGTTTCCTGTTGGGGTTGCTGCTACTGGGGTTTCTGCTTCTGGGGTTTCTGCTTCTGGGATTGCTGCTTTTGGGGTTGTTGCTACTGGGGTTGCTGTTGAAGGAGGGGCCATGTCATTTGAAGTTTCTAATATTCGTTTATCATCCACCAATTCCTAAGCTCAATAATCTCCCTCTAAAGCTCCCTAATATTATCCTCTTACACTTGGATAATATGACGTGGTTTTAAAAGGTCAGCACGATCTTTCTGTCCATGATGGTGGTCTTTTTTATTTTCATTTGGTTTACCATCACCACCTTCTACAACTTCTTTCACAATGTCGTATTCAAGCTCTTCATTTGACACTACCAGTTCAGCAACGACTTACTCAGTAAAAATTAGCACACATAAAAAAATAATGTGAACATCATTACACCTCAATATTACATTTAAAACACTTACCAAATTAGTATTGAATGCTGAACGAACTATGCTATCCGCAATCTTCACATCCTTCCAATAAAGGATGCGGGGAAATTTACCCCTCATTTTCCCTTTTTTTTCGGAATAACGAATGTTCACACGCCCAAATCTATGACACAAATCATAACAAAAGATCAAGAAACACAACTTAAAAGCTATTACGAACAATATAAAATAGCACTTTTGAACTTAATATAGAATTTACCTGCAATAAGTATGTACACCCAACAATATACACATCTGAAGGAGCTGACACTTTCTGAGCTGATGCAACACCTTCACATAAACTTCGTACCAGGTATTGGTAGACAACGGCACCCCAATTGTATTTACATAAATCACCTAAGTTGTTATCCACAACACTAAACAGTCCACTATGTACAATATCCTTTGTATTTGGTAAAAAAAATTCACACAAACCTAACAATATATACAATTTACAAAAATCTACAACTACCGAATCATTGACATGTTTAAGTAATTCATCATAAAGCATTGTAATATTAACACGATTTGAACCAAATAAACTCCTCAGATTGCCATCACTTGTTTCCTTTTCTATATCCACTTTCTGTCCACAAATTCTCAAACCTAACCCTACACAAACATCAAGTAATGTAAAAGAAACAACTTCAGACCCAATTTTAAAACCACAGTCTTTCTCAATAAATCTAAAACATAGCTTCTTTACAGGCATCATCCTCATTTGCAGTTCTCTATCAACTGTGAGGAGCCAACCAAAAGGGGTGCCCTTTATGCAAGCCTTATGCTCATCAGTTAAAATGTTGTTCACCTTCAGCAGATATTTAGTCCTGCAACAATGGTGGACACGCGTGCACTCCTACATATAATTAAAGCAGAGAATATAGACATTACATGACAATATATTTCACTATAAAAAACAATTATGCATAATACAAATCAAACCTTATTCTCCATTTCGGATCGTTCGCGAATAACAACACCGGATGATACCATTTGTAATCCTGTAAAAACCTAAACAATTCAATAAGACCAACTAACATCAAACGTGCTATGGAAACAATTCATTACAGTTATGATGACACAACGCATGAACACATGAACAAATTAACATATGTGACGTTTGTTGCCAAAACTATAACTAAACTGTCACCTCATTAATGAATGGGTCCTTAGTCGTCATAACATGAACTAAGGTGTCCCCTCGTCAATACATGGGTAACAAATGATGTTCTGTAAACTCAACCACTTAGTTTTACGGAACGTCTGTGATTACCCATGTATTGACGAGGGGATACCTTAATTCATGTTATAGCGACTCAACTCAAACATTTTCATCAGTTGCCAAAACAAACAGATTCAACCAATACAAACCTAAAAAACTTACAAAAAACATTCTTTTCTCCACCAAGAACCAAGAACGATCATGTAAATGACATGAAAGAACAAACTTTACTTCAAAACCAACAGAAATCAAACCCTAGATCCAGAACAGAACAGTGAAACGACCAAAAAGACTTCATTTTCCATCAAAAATCGCATAAAAATCAAAACTTTACACGCAAATCATTCAACAAACAAAAAAAAAACATCCTTTTGCATGAGCAATCACTTAATAGAGCAACCTTTACACGCTTTTCAAATGAAAACGAAATAAAAAATGAACCTTTTGCTCAGATGAAGAACGCAGAGAGTGACCTGAGCGCAGAGAGCGACCTGAACGACCTAAACGTTTTGATTTCTGTTGCGACCTAAACCTCCACTGAACATGACAGCGAGAGTGCAGAGGAAGCTGAGAGTGAATGAGACTAAGAGAGTGGGAGAGTGGGAGACTGAGAGAGCGGGAGATTGAGAGGAGGCGGAAGACTGAGAGGCTTTTGGGATTCTGAGACTGACAGAGCAAAAGGTTTAGGGCTTCATTCACTTTTTACTTCCAAAATTGTCCCTACCACATAAGCTACTTTGGCACAATTACCCCGGTGTCAAGTGGGGGTAATCCACCAACGGTGTCAACGTAACATTACTATTACATCTATGTGTGTCAGTAGACCCGGAACAAACACCAATTCGCTCGAAATGTTGTAGGGATGAGTTATGGTGTAATCAGTTGATCAATAATTAAATTGTTTGAATTGAAATATCTTTTAAAATTTTGATCTTGATGAAGAACCTTTGCCATCGAAACTAATTTACAACATTTTTTATGTTCCCAAAAAAAATCTAAATCTTTTAAGTTTTCCTTATTGTTATTTGAAGAAAGAAAAGATTTAGAAGTTAGAGAAATTTTCATAGTTCAAATGGGAAGCTAATGTTTTATTTCAGGCTCCATCATGTTGCACTCTTTCACTCACAAGAGATTAGGTCATTTATACTGCGATGTTCAATCTTCATTGAAGAAGAAAAAAATCTTCGATAAAAGTTTTTCTCAATTAAAAGAACTCCTTGAATGCTTACATGCAATGTAGAAAGCAAACAAGGATGTCTTTCCCACAAAATACAACTTAGAAGATTACACAAATATTGTAGTTAATATAGATGTTCCAGGATCTATGAGCACCGTCTTTGAATATTGGTAAGTGTTACATTGTTTTCATCAATGATAACATAAGACTGTGTTAGAATTTATCTTATGAAGTTTAAATATAAAGTTGGGACATCTTTTCGAAGTCCAAAGCTTAGATGAAAACTTAGAAAGGAAATTGCTTCCTGCACCCACAAATTTGTTTCTTGCATCCCATAAAAATGTGAAAGGACTGGCATGCCCTTGGCAGTGAAGATAACAAAGATTAAGGATTCTTTGGTAAGAGGTGCTGCAGAGGCGTCAGTAGTGGAGATAAGTCTTTATTGTTGATGGTTTTGATGTTTGAAGGAAAATTATTAAGTTAAATTGTTTGATTGTAACGTGTAGGTGAGTATAAGAATGTGCTGCAGTAGTTTTAGGGAGCAATTTGACGAATTCTTCCTTCACCCCATGCTCTCTTCTTGTATCTCCATATTTACTGTTAAAAGATAACTATACTCTTAACTAAAAAGTGTAAAGACAAAAATACCCTTCACCCACTTCACCCCTATATCTAGTTTTCACTTTTACTGTAACTCTAATCCGATTCATTATTCTCACCGTAAGAAGCTTTCGGTGTCACTCGTGTCTTCATCTGGTTCACTCCATAACATCCTTTTGAGTCTCTAGCACGCACGGATCTACAATTGCATAACTGGTGCGAGAAAGAAGAAGCCCATTCGATTCACAGCTCGTCCGTTTCGTTCCTTTCTTCCAAATCTTCAATTAAACCTTCAAACAAGTCATACATAAGCAATTTTTTATGTTTATTAGTAATTAGTAAACGGTATTGTTGATTAAAGTAGTTGATTTGGTGTTTGGGGGGCTGTCGATGGCAAATGGAAAGTTTTTTTGATCTGGTAGTATGACAACCGGATGAGTTTCATCCGGTTCTCATTTTGTTTTGGAAATGACAACCGGATGGCACCCCCATGCGGTTGTCATTTTTTTTGCAAATGACAATCGGGTGACATGTTCATCCGGTTCACATTTTTTCAATTCTTTTTTTTTTTAAACTAACATTAACTTTGTGCACTGTGACAGATATGGTGAGGACCAGAGCAGCTGGTTCCCAGCCTGAAGGCCGGACAAGGCCTACAATCATGATAGTTAAAATCGAGAGTTTACTCGTAAAATCATGCTCTATGCGATTCAAATTTCATGTAGGATTGTTCTATATTAAGATCGTACGGATCGTCGAACAAAATTGCAAAAACGTGTAATTGCGATTTTTTTCACTATTAAACTATTCACCTTCTTCTGTACCTAATCTTTTTAAAACTTAATGCAATTAAATTATGACTTTGTTATATGTGTTGTCACCTACCACCACCCAATTAAAATTATTGTACTTAAAAGTAAAAAAGAAATGAAGAGTCTCTTCTTTTGCTGCCTCTGTGTGTTGTATGTTTACTCCTCATTCCAATTTCCAACGCATTCCAATTTCCAACCCTATTTTAAATGAAGAGTCTCTTCTCCTCCTGCATTTCACAAAGAGTCTCTTTGTGTTTTGCATGTTCACTCTTCCTCATTGGGTTTCATTTCAAATTCAATTAAAATAAAACTAAATTAATTTAATTATGGGAAATGAAGAGCCAAAGATGAGTCTCCTCTGCTGCATTTCTCTTTATTTTGCACGTTCACTCTTCCCCATTGGGTCCTCTGCTGCATTTCTCTTTATTTTGCACGTTCACTCTTCCTCATTGGGTGTCATTTCAAATTCAATTAAAATAAAACTAAATTAATTTAATTAAGGGAAATGAAGAGCCAAAGAGTCTCCTCTATTGCATTTCATAAAGAGTCTCTTATTATGTTGTTTTGCTCTATGTTGTTTTGCTCACTGGGTTTCATTTAAAATTCAATTAAAATAAAACTAAATTAATTTAATTAAGGGAAATGAAGAGCCAAAGAAGAGTTTCCTGTGATGCATCTCTTATTATGTTGTTTTGTTCATTCTGATTGGGTTTCATTAATGAAGAGCCAAAGAAAAGTCTCCTCTGCTGTATTTCATAAAGAGTCTCTTATTATGTTGTTTTGCTCTACGTTGTTTTGCTCACTGGGTTTCATTTAAAATTTAATTAAAATAAAACTAAGTTAATTTAATTAAGGGAAATGAAGAGCTAAAGAAGAGTTTCCTCTAATACATCTCTTATTATGTTGGTTTGCTCACTCTGATGGGTTTCATTTCAAGTTCAATTAACATAAAACTAAATTAATTTAATTAAGGCAAATGAAGAGCCAAAGAAGAGTCTCCTCTATTACATTTCAGGAAGAGTCTCTTGTTTTGCACGTTCACTCTTCTTGGGTTTTATTTCAAATTCAATTAAAATAAAACTAAATTAATTTAATTAAGGCAAAGAGCCAAAGAGGCATTTCAAGAAGAGTCTCTTATTTTGCTCATTCACTCTTCCTTATTGGGTTTGTTTCAGATTTAATTAAAATAAAACTAAATTAATTTAATTAAGGCAAATGAAGAGCCAAAGAAAATGAAAAGCCAAAGAAGAGTCTCCTCTATTGTCTCTTATTATGCTGTTTTGTCGAGTCTCTTATTATGTTGTTTTGCCCACCCTTCCTGGATTTCATTTCAAATTCAATTAAAATAAAACTAAATTAATTTAATTAAGGCAAATGAAGAGCAAAAGAAGAGTCTCTTATTATGTTGTTTTGTTCAGTCTTCCTGAATGGATTTTATTTCAAATTCAATTAAAATAAAATTAAAGTAATTTAATTAAGGCAAATGAAGAGCCAAAGAAGAGTCTCCTCTGCTGCATTTTAGGAAGAGTGTCTTATTATGTTGTTTTGCAAATGCAAACCCTGCAAACCCATTCAAGTAATTCATCTCGGGTACCAAACACCTAGAAAATATATCACATTCTAAGTAATTAATTTACATTTCTTAAACATAAACAAAAATAAATCATTAAACCTTATTAGTTGTAAAATCAAGAATATAATCTTCTTTCCAAACCAACTAACAACTTTCATGTTCATCATTTATATCAAACACCTTGTTTACTTTCTCTGAGTATATACAAAGACTATCCATATATGTAACATAGCATTACAACAACTCATAAAAAAAAAAAAATCAAAATGTGAACCGGACGCCACTCCGTACGGTTCACAAAACATTAACACATTTGTAAACCGGATGGGCAGTGGGTGGAGCTCATCTAGTTTGCAAATTTGTGAACCGGATGATACCCTCATCCGATTCACAAATTTGCAAATCGGGTGAGGTACACCCACTGCCCATCTGATTCACAAATTTATTTCCTTTGACAAACGGACGGGGGAGGCGTCCGGTTTACAACTTACACATCGGATGACACCCCCCAAAAGTGCATACAGTTAACATTTTATGAACCGAACGTCTAGCTATTCGGTTCTCAAATTTCAAAAAAATGACAACCGGATGGCTTCGTCCGGGTGCCCTAAATCTACAAAAATCCATCAAAATAAAAAATCTTACCTCCTCGTCGTTCTTTGTCGTCGATAAACACTGCACAATGGTCGAAAAGTTTTTCCTACCATTCAATCACCCTCAAAACCTTCAAAAGCGGCACTATAAAAGTTGTATTTGAGAGAAAACGCAGAGGCTGGTTCACTATTCACTGGTTCGACATGGGTGGGTGGGGAAGAAGAATGATGTTTTTTAATAAAGCAAGGACATTTTTGTCATTTCCACGAGGTCAGTTTTGGAATTAAATTTTGTATGGAAGTGCAGGAAGAAGATATGGGAGTGGAGGAAGAATTCGTTGAGCAATTTGGGTGATTTTTTGTGGATTTTGGGTGATACTAGTATGGAATCGCATAATGGCATTATGCATAGTTGTTTTTTCTTTATTCTGAAAAGAGAAATATGGAATATTTTCATAGATCCGTTGCTAGATGCATATTTTTTTATAAGTTTGGAAAATATTGTTCGGAACATATTTTTAGAAACATATTTTTTGGAAAATATTGTTCATAACATATTTTCAGAAAACGATTTCTAGAATATATTTTCGAAAAACATTTTTTGGAAACATGTTATCCATAAAGAATTTTTCAGAAACATGTTATGGAAAACTATTTTTGAAAATATGTTTTGGAAAATGTTTTCCAAATTATAAAAAAAATTGAAAAATAAATTTCATTATTGGCTAGATTTGATGTGAAGAGATAATGTGAATAATGTTAAATGAACAGGATAATGGTGAAGACTCAAGACGGAGGATCTCGGACGAAAAGTATACGCCCAACTACATTTGTAAGAAGCATAGAGCGAGGTGAGGCTTCAAACATTGTTGAAGAGGACAACATTGGAGGCAATGTTGGTGAAGATGTTAGCTTTCTACAGCCTAAAGGATATCCTGGAAGACCATATGATAGGTCATCACTGGTCAGCTACGAAGACTATGTGACTATGTAATTGTGGAGTGGTGTAGAAAGTTATTTATACGATCTAATTGGAATTAATATTTGATTTTTGGTTGTTGTATGAATTAAAATGTATTGGTCGTTATAGGATTGTGGTGAGCTTAAATTGGTTTCTCATGGGAAAAACATTGAATAAGTTTGGGTTGTCCTATGAAAGAATTGAAGCGGCTGTTGGATTGGGTGGCCTGGTAGAATGTAGTTATGAGATGACAGACAAAGACTATTGTCAACTTTTGTAGAAATGTGACATTCTGAAACAAACTCCTTTCACCTGCCTATCAGAGAGATAACCATCAAATTACATTGTGTGTTTACTTTGTTGCACTTTCCGATAGTGGGTTAATTTTACACCTATCCTATCGTGGATGTTGCTGCAGCTACCGATGTATTAGTTGAGTCTTTTCGTGTTGATCGTGCTGATGCAACCAGAGACAAACCAGGGGTGGCCATGTTCGACTGAGCTGGTTGAGACAGGTGTATGAGGCACTATATTGGCAGATAAGAGTGCGACCTCTTTGAATGTTAGTTATACTTGGGTTTTTCTTTTTTGTTGATTCAAGGGACAGTAGCTGCTAGAGCTTATTTATTCCACTTAATTGGAGACACTATATTAGCAAGTAAGAGTATGACCTCTGTGAATGTCAGTTACTTGGATTTTCTTTTTGTTGATTAGAGGGTTACCGGATGATATTCATAGATAGTAGTTGTTGTGTTGACTCATATATATGAATAGTTGGACAATGCTAGTTGTGCATCTACGAAATAACTAGCTAGGTGTCCTGTGATATAGGTCAGGTGGGCTAAGTCACAATAAAACCGTGAAGTTTAGACTTTTACACTCTTAACTAGAAAAAGGTATACCTTAACTATTGACTATAACTTTTGGTATAAATATAAATCTTGAATCCAACACTCTTACTTTCAATTATTTTTTCTAAAGTAACTTATAAACAAAACAATAAAATTATTCAAGATCTAAATACCTAGAACAAAAAGACCTAGAACAAAGTATCCAAAAATAAAATAATTTTAATAGTTACTTAACCAAATTGGAATGATCATTTTTATCAAATAACTCCACCCATTAATGATATATTAAGAAAAGTAAAGAATCTTTGATAATAAACAAAAATTTACTCTATTTAAACATATGACCTAACCAACTTTTAAAAGAAACGAGTATTAAAAAAAAAATTGGGCAAAAAGTAGGGAAAAAAATACTTTAGAAAGAGAGAAAAATACGAGGAGGGTAAGGAGTTTTACAATATTTGTAATATTTGTAACACAAAAATTTTTAAAAATTTTATATATACAACAATTATTTATAAAAAAATCCTTTATAAATTTAAATTATTTCTAGTTAGAAGAATAAAACAATGAGATATATTTTATTGTAAAAATATGATTATCTAGATAGAATGGATTGCATTATTTAAAAATTGATTATGATATTAGTAATATTAAAATATTAATAATAGTTATTCTTATTAATAAGTAGATTATTTATCAATGATATTAATTATTAATATTAACGAGTAAAAATATAAAAATTACACCATTTTTAAATTAAAATTGTATTACAACGAAAAAAAAAGTGATTTTGTAGAAAGATAAGAAATAACAGTAAATTATTGTATGACTTATGAATATTGTGGTCATATAGTATAAATTTTTAGAAAAATAGGTTAAAATAATCTCTCATCTTATATCTTAAATTGATATGTAATAATGATGATCTAATAATGGATTAATGTATAAGTAATATTACACTACTACTAATATTAAATTAAAAATTATAAAAATATAAATAATATTATTTAAAAATTTAAAGATAATAATAATGCTTTAAACATTTAAATCTGATTTAATCTTTTATAATATTAAATTTAAAAAATACATGAATTAAAATGTTTGAATTAAATATATATATATATATATATATATATATATATATATATATATATATATTTATTATATATAGTCATAGATAACAATTAATAAAAATTAAAATATTTTATAACTATTTTAGAAAATATTTTATTACAGTTTTGCTCTATTTTTATGACATTTTTTTGCACAATTTTTTTTTAAATGTACAATATAAATTTTAATAACATCTTTTATGTTAAAGTTATAATAATAATAATAATAATAATATTTTTTTTATTTTTATTATTATATAAAAGTGTATTAAATGCACATGCACATGTTCATTAATAGTAATAAATGAATATATAAATTACATTTGATTTTTCTTTTCTCTTGAATTTATACTAAATGAAAAACAAATTTCAAGGTGCATAGAATAGTGTGGCAATAGTGTGTGGTGGAGGGTTTCGGCTGAGTCTGAGAGTCTGAAGCTGCTATCTATCTATTGGAGATCTGTTAAGAGAGGCTGGACCGTTTATACTTTCCATGCTATTTCTCGTTTCACTTCCCAATAACTTTCATTCAATATATTTTTACTTCAAAATTTCAAACAACCTTAATTACATTTTTCCTCAATTATACCTTTACTTTTCATGTTTAATTATTTTATTTATACATATTTATTATGTTACAGAAATAAAAATATTTTTGAGGTTGTTTTCTTGATCCAAGAAATATAATCATCTTTGTTGATGATAATAAAATAGTTATATAGCTTTGTATAAATTATTTTATAACTATTGTAAAAAAGAAAAAAAAAATAGGAAAGAAATCATAAAAGAATGATAAAAGGGGAACATAAGGAGGAACCTTTTGTTTATTAATTCTTCTCATTGTTTTCAAATTGTTCCTTCTCATCTCTCTCAAGAATTTTAATAACATATTCCTTTTCTATTATACTTTTAACACTTATAATAACTTTAAATAATTTGGACATGTATTTACTGTATTAGATGAAAAAATAAATGTTAAAATGAAAAATTATATAATTATTTTTATTTCCTTTAAAAACAACTTTGAAATACATATAAAATATAAATTGATAAAATACTACTTAGTACTAAAGTTATAAAAACTTAATACTAATGATTATAAATAATAATTAATTTTAAATACCTAAGTGTTCATTAAATATATTTAGTTACAAAAATTCAATTTTTTTATGAACATAAATGAACAATAGTATTTATTTTGGATAATTAATTATTCTTTAAAACAATTAATAACTTAATTAATATGCATGTAACTTCTACTAAATATTATTTCATATAGTATTTGTGTGGTCCCAATGATTTGTAAAAAGAATTCAGATGTTAATATTTTATAGTTACCAAAAATTCATACTAATTAGGAAAAAGAAACATGATCTTCACAAAGAATCTTTGATGTTGTAAACATGGTTTTGAGTCTTAAAGAAGAAAGGACCTTGGTAAGAGCAATTGAGATCAGCAGACATTAAAATTAAAATAATAAGTGAAATGGTGAAAGAAAACATGAAACACAATCAAAAGTTTTACAATCAAATCCTAGGATTTAACCAAATTTAGATGTTCACGAGCATTCACGGTTTTATTTGTCTCTATGTGAAAACGCTTACTCAGACATTCTGGTCCATTTCAAATATTTTAACGTATCTCTGGTCTATTATGCAACTATTTCTCTGAAAAGAATCTCAATGAACCTGATGTCGTTTTATACAATGAAAATGAAATTTAAGTATAATTCAATAAATTTTAATATTATCTTTAAAAATAATTTATTTTTTTTATAAAATTAAATGATTCTTAATATTCACAGATATAACAATTTGATTTTTTTTTATATTTGTTAAGACATTTATCTAGAAACTAAAAAAGAAATAAAAAATTTTGCGTTGGAACCAAAATATGTAAAGGTTTTACCTGTCATAGTGAAATAGTTGCATTACAAGAAAGAAATATGTACAATTTAATTAAAGTTTCCTTAAAAAATAAATAAATAATTAATGAAGGAAAAAATAACTAATGCTGTATAAAATTTTGAAAAGGAAACATATATAAAAATCAAACTATTCTAAAATTTCTATAGTTAAAAAGAGATTAATAGAAATCCAATACATCATGTCTTATATCTGTATTATTACAAAATAATAAATTATACTTAAGAAATATAGACAGTGTATTATAATATAAATTCTTATAAAAAAATAATTTTGAAACAGAAAAATAGGGAAAAAATTAATATTATACAAATTAGTTAATGAATTATAACAAATAAAGTGATTTTATAACAAATTATTGAATGAATTATTTTGCTAATAACATTTGTCAATTTGAAATGCAGTAAATAATGTGGTATAATAGAGAACAATTGATTTATACCTCAATCTGATATAATTGTTTATTAGTCTTTCAATAAAAATATATAAAAATTATTCTTCTAAAAAAAGTATAATATTTATTTAATCTTTAAAAATAATATACAAAAATTAGTGTTTGAAGATAAGGTTGGTCCCAGTCATAGTGTTATCTGCTTTACAAAGGGGTAAACCGTAAACCTGTAAACCTGTAAACCTTCAATAACCTTAGATAAGGTCATGTGATGTGTGAATATGTCAGTTTTTAGTTTTAGTTTTGACTTACTCTTCCCAAATCTTGAAAATTTAAATTTCCAAGGTTGATTAGATAACATACCATACCATACGTTTATGTCATCTTAGCAATAAAGTTGGGGTTTGTAACCATAAAAATAATATTATTTTATTTTAGAAGCATGAGTTACTTACAATAATATTAATTAACTGCAATTATTGTTTAGCCACATGGATAAATCTTTGTCCCCATTCTTTGATTGAATGTTACAAAACATATGTCCACATTCAATGTATTCTAGATTACCAACTCCAAAGGGAAAAAACCAAATAAAAACTCAAATTTGTGTTTTTTTTTTTTTATAGAAAATAGACTAACTCTATGGCTATTCACAAGACCCCATCTATAAATACAGGATGTGTTTGTTGAGAGAGCATCAAGGAGAAAAAGAGAGAAAAAATCAGAGATATGGGAAACATGGGAGTCATTGATCCAGCTTTCATTCAATCCACAGAACACCGTCCTAAATCCAAGGTGGTGGAGGTGAATGAGATTCCTGTGATTGATCTCTCAGGAACCAGAGATGAATCACTGATCATCGCAGAGGTTGGGAAGGCCTGTGAGCAGTGGGGGTTCTTCCAGGTGATTAACCATGGGGTTCCCTCTGAGTTATGCAGAGAGGTTGAGAGTGAGGCCAAAAGGTTCTTTGGGTTGGATTTGGAGGAGAAGAGAAAAGTGAGAAGAGATGAGTTTAATGCAATGGGGTACCATGATGGGGAGCACACCAAGAATGTGAGAGACTGGAAGGAGGTGTTTGATTACCTTGTGGAAGACAATGCACAAGTTCCATCCTCCTATGAGCCAGATGACAAGGACCTCAGGACTCTCACCAACCAGTGGCCCCAGCATGATCTTCATTTCAGGTAATGTTACCCCATATCTTAATTCATCACAAGATTGAAGCTTTATTCTGTTGTGTATCATCTAAAGAAGAAAATGTGAGAATTTGGTTTGTGGGGGTTTGACTTTGACTAATGATGTGATATATGAAGATGAAACTTTTGCACCTTTCAAATATTTATGCTTGAACAGGGAAACAATGGAGAAGTATTCTGGAGAAGTGGAAAAGCTAGCACACAGGCTGGTGGGGATGATCTTGTCAAGCCTAGGTTTGGCTGCTGACAAGTTCAAGGACTGCTTCAAGAACCAACTGAGCATGGTGAGACTGAACTACTACCCTCCATGCCCTTTCCCTGACCTTGCACTTGGTGTTGGTAGGCATAAGGATTCCAGTGCTGTGACTGTGCTTGCACAAGATGATGTTGGAGGGTTGCAAGTCAAGAGGAAGTCAGATGGAGAATGGATTCCTGTTAAGCCCTGCCCTGGTGCATATATCATTAATGTTGGAGACATAGTTCAGGTATGTATGTTATGTCATTTTGCATGGTTTTGTTAGCATCAATTTTGGTTTCATCAAATGGTTTGAGCAATGTTGGAAGAGGATTTTGCAGGTTTGGAGCAATGACAAGTATGAGAGTGTGGAGCACAGGGTGGTGGTGAACACAACCAAGGAAAGGTTTTCAGTTCCATTCTTCTTTTTCCCAGCTCACCATGTTACAGTGAAGCCTGCTGAGGAGCTTGTTACTGAGAAGACTCCTGCAAGATTCAGAGAGTACAACTATGGCAAGTTCTTTGCTAACAGGAACCGTAGTGATTTCAAGAAGCGTGATGTGGAGAATATCCAGATTCAGCACTTCAGGATCCTGGAGGATTAGCCTTCTGGAATGGCCATCCATGTCTAAAGTTCTAGTAGTTTCATCCTTTGAAATAAAATAAGAACATGTGCATGCAAGTGGATGTTATCTCATATAGTGTTCTATCATTGTATTATTCTAAACTATAATGAGACTATTATTTGCATGTTCCTTAATTTCATACTGTTTCCTACCACTTCTTCCTCTTACACCTTTTTTTTCAGTTTTTCTTCTTCTAAACTCTTAAATTAAAATCTGAAACATATATTTTCTAACTAATATTTCAGAATCTGCAAACACTGTGATGTGCAAGAAGTTTGATTAATTTTGGAATGTATTTTAAATTAAAAATAGTACTATACTAAATTAACAAGCTGAAGAAAGAGTCCTTATCCTCTGATGTTTGAGTCTCTTAAAGACATTAATGATTTAATAATTGTAATTAACTTTTCTTTTCCTCAATCTATAAAGGCCTCTTTCAAGGATAAGACTGAAACTCACAAAAACATAAAACTATTAATATTTAAGGGTTAGTTAAGGGTGTCTTTCATTAAGATTTTGTTTATAAGCAAAAACCAGTTTAATATTTTAAGTGGACTCCACAAAATATTATATAAGATTTAAACAATCAATTCATAATTTACTTCAATATTATATCTTATAATCAACCTACATTTTAATATCTTACCATAATGTTATGCACTAGGTGTAGGACTCATTTATAAGAGATTATTTTTAACAAGGATAAATTAGTCAAAGTTTGTTCAGAAAAAAAGTATGAAACTTTATCAATCTAACTTTTGTAGATAGAAAAACTTTAAAACAGAAAGTTAACATTTAGGATACAATATTATGTATATGAGTAGGAGTTATAGATTCTTGAAAAACCATATCCATTAGGGATAAAGACTTTCAACAATAAGTGGATGCAAACTTCATCTTACAAATTGGTTTTGTAAAGTTGAATTAGGCTTACAATTCACTTTTAATATAGATCTAAAGTCTATCCTAATAAGGTTGTTAGACCTATCGAGCCACCTGTTATCGATCCGTTATCGGACCATCCTTAAATATATAGTTTCACACACGAGTTAAGCAATCTCGGCATTAGAAAAATGTATTCGAGATCTCACATCAACTAAATATAGGGCTTTCAATAGTTTATAAATGGGTGCAAACTTCACCTTACAAATCAATTTTGTAAAGTTGAGTTAAGCTTCAAATCTACTTATAATATAAATACCTATAAAAATAGTCAAATCAATTAAAATCAATTATACAATTAGTAACGGTTATAGATACATAAAAAAAATAAGTCAATTAAACTAAAATGAAGTTATTTAATTTACTTTTTAAAAAATTTGGGACATCACAGTATATTATTCTTCATTTAGTTTTAGAGTTAAATAACTTATTATCACTTTATTACAAATAAATAGTCATTTGAGTTTTTATACCAATGATTTTAACTTAGGAAATAAAATAGTTGTTCAATGATTTTACGTAGAGAGTAGTCCATAAAAATGTATAAATTGTGTCAAATTGATCTAATAATAATTTAATTTGCTTTTTTAATGTGTGATTGAGTACTTTCTTAACATCATTTTGAATCAATTTGATCTATTTGTATAATTTATATTTTAACTACCTAACATATAGCATATTTAATCTAATTTAATTCAACTTAAATAAATATGATTAAAAACATGTTAGTAATGTATGTTTCTAGTTAAATCATTATTATAGAACATAGAAAAAACACTAAGAGGGTAGGGTTGAATTCTGTTTTAAGGATTCTTTAAAGTTTTTTTTGGTAAATGTTGTTTAATGATGGTTATGCAAACAATAATTTTATATATTAAGCAATCTGTTAATGACTTTTTTTTTTAATTCAGAAGATCTTATCTGATAAAATGTATTAGATGTAACTCCAAATTGATAACAAATTTGCTTCGATAAGTTATTTTTTAAACTTAGTTTTAGCGATTATCCTCCCTCTTGAATTAGAATAAACGATAATAAAATACAAAGTAAAAAAAAAAAGGAGAAAAAAAGAAATATACACTATATTTTATACTAGTTTGTCTAACACAACAGATTATATCCAATTCTAAATCAATAGATTGAGTTCTACGAGGCAGACTAATGCTACAAAGTACAATCAAATATTATTTGAGATTGTAGTCACTCCTAGCTAACCCCTTCAGTATTCTTAATTCTTTCAAATCGTTTCAACACAATACAATGTCCTTTCTCTTTTTCTTTTTTTTTTCTTGTTGTTGAATGACTTTAAATATGAGCTAGAAGAATATAGTTATTGCAAATCTATTTCTAATTGTTGTGTAGCTTCAACTTACTTGAATATCTTTTCTAAGTCTAACAAGCTTGATGGTGGATGATGCATTAGATGCACTCCACGTAGCTTTAAATGTTCCTTCTTCTTTAAGTAAAATCATCCATAATTGATAACACTTATCTCCTTAGGTAGCATAGTCTTTTGCACTAAAATGTGATAAAAGTGTACGCTGTATTAGGCAAATACCTAAACTAGAGTTGAATAAGCTTATGTGAGGTTGCTGATGAAGAAATTTTTTTTAACTCTTTATCCAATAGATCACTTGATGTGACTTATGCTTGAACATATCTCTTTAATAGATGAAAATAATGGTCACTTCCTACAAAATATATTTGAGAATTACTATGTTAACTTAAGAGCATATTGATGCCCTATCAAATGTAAAGTAAGATTGCATAATGTTGTATTGTCTAACTAACAAAACACTTGCTTCTTCCATGATGCACAACCATGTTTTATGCTTTATTATATTTTAATCACTTAAGTAAAATCATGGATGTTAAAATTTTCTCAATTTTCTCTATAATTATAGTAGTACTTGCAGTGACAAAAATGAAAATTAATGATCCTCAGTTACATCTCTTTATGTTATATTACTACTACCCATTTAAAGTTTCTCAGAAACAGTAACTATATTTCAAATATAGAATCATTATCATAAATATCTCAAAAATCATGGTCACATATACTTGATGGACTCTCTTGATAAGTGTACCGAGTCAACTGTTGTAGTATATTTTAAGAGGTTGTCATATTCTTAGGGATTAGAAAGTACATTAATAGTTCTTATTTCCTTCACAAAAATTACATAACCATAAAATTTTCAAATTGCATAATGAATTAAAAATAAAATGAGAGCTCACAAAGCTAGAGTTGAAAGGTGATTGAATACAATGATTGTAATTCTTAAGTATGATCAAATATTGGGATGAGACTTGAAAACTAATGTGTGATTCTTAATCATACATATAGTATATTACAAGTTATCTTTTTCAATAATGTCAAATCAAGTTAATTCCTTAATGATAGTTATTTAAAAATCCAATCACAATAAATTAATTCCTTGATTAAAGTCATTTGACCATTGCAATAAGATCAAAACAGTCATAACCAAATACAACAATTATGTTACTAATAATTGAAATATTTGGTTGATTGAGTTTGTTTCATAAAAAGAGAGTATTTCCCAATAACATTGGCTCGCTTAGCAGATTCTGAGCTCAAAATACACTAGACCAATTGGGTTTTGGGCTTTCGGTAGAGACACTAATTCCCACACTTGATTCTTCTCAGTGAATTGAATCTCTTAATTCATAGCATCAACCCATTTACTTTTTGTAGTAGCTTCTTCAAAGGTGACTAGTTCATTTTCTGAGAATAGAGCAAAATGAACAACATATATATCTTCATCTACATCTGATGTCATCTCGAAACCTCTAAACCTATTAGGAATACCATTCCTCTAAGATCTCCTTAAAGTCAAAAGTGTGAATTTTGAGCGGCATCTTTTGCTAAGCGCATCATTGGCTCGCTTAGCAGATTCTGAGCTCAAAATTCACTGGACCGATTGGTTTTTGGGCTTTTGGTAGAGACACTAATTCCTACATTTGATTCTTCTCAATGAATTGAATCTCTTAATTCATAACATCAACACAATTACTTTTTGTAATGGCTTCTTCAAAGATGACTAGTTCATTTTCTAAGAATAGAGCAAAATGAACAATATATATATATATATATATATATATATATATATATATATATATATATATATATATATATATATATATATATATACATATATATATATATATACATCTGATGTCATCTCGAAACTTCTAAACCTATTAGGAATATCATTCCTCTAAGATCTCCTTAAAGTCAAAAGTGTGAATTTTGTTCTACTTGATTCAACATTTTGTTCTTCATTAGTTTTAGCCTCTTCAAACTCAATAAAACCTCTTTATACTGCTCATTTGCGTCTAACATCCAGTTTCAACCATTAGACTCATTAAACACGACATCTCTACTCATTATAATTTATTTATTGATAGGATTGAACAACTTGTAGTCACCAGTTTGATGATATCCTAGCAATATCATCTGCTCTCCTCTATCATCTAGTTTCTTTTTAATTGCTCATGCACATATTTGTAGCATATTGATCCAAACACTCTTAGATGACTTAATCTTATTTGTCAATCAAACTTCTTTTGGAGTAATCTCTTAAATGAACACAGTCTCACCCCCATAAATATATTGATAACTCCTTAGTCTTCAACATACTCTATATCATATTCTAATGATTTGATTCTTCATTTCTGCATAATTATTATATTATGTGTATGGAAAAGTTATTTGATGCTTAATTTCTTTTCTTTCACAAGAGTTCTTGAAATTCTTTAAATATATATTCTCCTCCTCCGTCTGTTCTCAAAATTTTAATACTTTAAATTTCTTAAAGCCTTTTAAGACATCACTCTTTCTTTTGATCAAGTAAATATTTTTTTAAAGAAAATCATTAACTAATAAAACAAAATACTTCTTTTCGAGAAATTCAGTTTAAATAGAACCACAAACATGCAAGTAGACCTCTTATAACTTCTCTTTTATTATTTTTATAAAACATTTTATTATTTTTATAAAACATATTGTTGAAAAGAAATTTCTCTATATTCTTTCATAAATTTCTTTGGATAAAAGAACATAAGGTAATAGTTTCTGTTATTTCAAATTTTCCTTTTGAAAATTTAGATATTTAATACAATAATGTCAAAGCCACTCCTCTTCATTTATAACTTAAAATATAGCGCCACAATTAACTTCTTTTTTTTTCAACTTTCTATACCAGTTAGATCTTGATATAAAAAATTCCTAGATTAGTAATATATAAGTTAAATCTCATACTAATATAAAATGTTAAAAATAACTAAAAATGTTGAACTAATAATGTTGTGATATTATTATTTTAGTAAACATGTGAAATTTACAACAATTATAATAAATATATAATTAAGTTATAATTTTAATTTTACTTTTTTTGAGAAATTTTCTTCACGATTTTCCCAAGATAAAAATGTATCACTTTTTTTATGTCAGGATGTTTTTTTCTTCTCTGTGCCAAAAATTTCACTTTCATTTAACATGACCAACAGATAGAAATATCAAGGAAAATAATTGAAACTCTCAAATTAGTTGAAGTATAAAATTGATTTCATAAATCTGAAAATCTTTTAAGTGATCTATAATAATGAACTCTCATGTTTTGGTTATACACTTAACTATCTCGTGATCTATAATAATGAACTCTCATGTTTTGGTTATACACTTAACTATCTCTATGACTCTGACATTATATGGATGGAGATGTTAAGAGTCTGTACTCTCTTTTGGACCCCACTTATGCATGTAAATCTATTGGGATTGACTTGCAGGTACTCATAAAAGAAAAGGATGTGTGTGTTATGTTGCTGCAGTGGATCCAAGAGATGGACTGCAGTGCCACTTTCACATTCCAATCAACACATGACATGCACCAAAATGTACACAGACTTATCTAATGTTTCTTGGGTTTTGCTTCAATCTTGGTTTTATACCAATTTTGGCATCTTTTATCTATGAACATAATTGCACCCTAGAAAGCAACACATAGTTAACACTATAGTTTAATATGTTTTTAATTTCAGATCTGAATACTTCTTTTAAACTTTTTTGTTCTTAACATTTTTTATTTTATTTTGTTTAGCTTAAAACACTTTATTTAACCATTTAAAGGCCTATCTCAATCATTAATTAGTTTTTTTTACTAGGTCACTATTGAGCCCCACAACACTCATTTTACTCTTTTTCAATATCTTAATTAACAAACAAAAAATAATATTTTCTTTAAAAATTTGAATGTTAGAAAATGAGAGGGAATTAGTATTAACATAGACTAAAATACACTATATATAAATATAATTATCAAGTTATAAATTCATTATTATACAAGTAGAATCAAATTTAATTTTGGCATCTTTACAGCATCAAGTTTTGACAGATCCTAACAAGCTACCTATGCATGTCAACCACGTAATTGTAAACCAGTGTTGTGGGGAAATGCACCATATCTGGTAATGAGTGACATATGTTTGTATTATTGTAATCCCTCCAAAATCACATGCAAAAGTGGACCTACCTAATAATATAATAAAAAGTATACATGGTTGAAAGGGTTCTCACAACTTTTCTTACTCAAGTTCCACCATCACTATTCACATTGAGCTATATGTGCCCACTATAAGGTCCTCTAATAAGGATGATGACAACCAAGAAGTGATTCAAAACAGGCATAGCCAATTATCCATTTGAGTGGGAAGGGCACCATACCTATAAAGCATGCAAGGCAACAAAGGAAATTGTTGGCTTATATTTGTATTGTTTTAATCCTTCCCCAGTGAGTGTACATGCATAAGTGGACTCACCTATAATGTGTATCTCCAATAATGAGTTATGCCCTAAATGGCATTTATGTTGTCTTTTATCATATCAATCCAATAGTGATCATAGTGTGTTGTCAATTAGTCATCCAAGTCTATCTAGAAGGGGAAACATGTGATCTATATAATATATTTTAATTGAATCCATTACTTACCTTTGAGTTTCAATTAATTAAACATACAAGTAGATTATTTATTTTTAAACACTACAATATTTTTTAGTTACTTTATTTTTTTCTATCATATTATAATACATAATTATTTTATTAGATGTCATTTGATATTATTATTTAGATGTCGTACATAAGTTAATCAAAAGTTTATAAAATATTAGAGAAGGCGTTACAGAAGTAGGAGTATATGACAAAACATGCTAACAAAGTTATTTGAAGGATAATATTGAAAAATATTTTGTCTCCTATACTTGGAAAGAGAACTACAAGAAATATAATATAATATAATAAGAAAAAAGAGCTTATATTATTGAAAGTGTCCACATATCATGCATAATATTTGTCGTTATGAAATTATTGGGTAATATTTGCTCTAACAATAAAACAAATGATTTCTTTTTTTCTTTTAAAGATTGATGTTCTTTTAAAAGTTTATCCAAACACTTCATAACAAATTAAGAACTTATCTTTTAAAAGAAAAGTTTAAACAAATAGAAAACTTCTAATTTTTCTTGTTTAAATTGTATGGATAAGACTAGTGACTCTCGAAAACTGACCCTTTAACTCACCCAAATTTAAATGAAGTTTAATTTATTTTAGTGCCAACAATTATTTGATATGATAGACATAAATATTTGAGAAATTAAATATATAAAATTTTGTTTAAATTAATATAATAACAACCATTAAAACCTTAAAAAAAATAAGTATAAATTTTAATAATGAAACTCTTTCTAAGTAATATATATATATATATACATTCTTACCCCCTTATAAGGACTTTATGGAAGACTTGCTTAAAAATATTTATCAAAAACCAAAGATAAAGTACAAGATCCATTAGTTTTTCTATTTTTATTTTCATTGAAAATACAAGACAGCTGAAAATATATCTGATTAAGAAAACATATTTTTAAACAATGTATCATTTTGATTGTTTTCTTAGAAAAAGAAATGAACTACTCACCATAACTTTAATATAAGATATTTTTATTAACATCCCATAAATTAGTAAATTTAATTAGCTTTGTTGGGTTTATAAGAAATTGTTTCCCACATACAAAATCTATCCTTATTATCAACAAAATTTAAATATATTTTGTCATTATTGGTATCTATTAATAAAAATAACATACTTATTTTTTTTAATAAGGACAAATAAAGAAAATAAATCTAAATATTTTAGAAATTATATTTTTTTATCAGATCTTAAACTTTTAATTCTAAATTCTTTCACTAAAAATATATGTTTTGATCTTTTAAATCAAATTATAATATAAATACTTAAAAATTAGTAATTTTGTCACAATAAGAACATTTAATTTATTTTTACCCTTCTCCAAAGTAAATAATAAGTAAATGTTTTACATGCTAACAGACTATATCCCTTATGTTAGCTTGGGACTTTTCTTGATATTCCTTTTGAGTTGGGTTTGTTTTAACGAGACAAATCTATGATTGAAAACAATATCCTTTCTGGACTAGACACGCATCCTTAACGGTTTGGTTTGTTACAAAACTTTGGATTTAGGAAAGCTGCTTACTGCACGCTATCAATTACTTCCTCCACCCACCAATAAAAGAAAAGAAGATAAGTACTTCTAAGGATTAAGAATATAAAAGAAGTTAGGATTTTAATCAGCTGCTTAATTTGTCGGAGAGGTGGTTGTGTTAATTATAGAAGGTAGGGCAGCCTTGTTGGTGGTTATTTCACGATCCCATTTGATCCTATCTTAATGAAGATATGAAATTGGATTTGAATTTAATTTAAGTTGGATTTTGGTGAGAAAGTTTTACTTTGGTTGGAAATGTATTTTACTTCATTAGAAAATTATATTTCTAAAATAATGACAGAAAATATGTGAATATTCATATTTTTGTTTTTATTTTATTATTTATATTATTATATAAAGATAATATAATATTTATAATTATTTTTTATATTAATCTTAATTAGATAATTTTATCTTTGTTAAATTAAAATAATTTTATTTATTTAATACAACATCTATTTAACTAAAAGTAGCTAAATAGAAACATATAGAAGTGAAAATAGGGTCTTTTTATCGACAAACGAGAAATAAAAAGAAAATGAGAAATTTGTAATTATTTCTTAACTTTATTTGCGTTGAATATTTTGAAATTTTGATTGATTTTTTTGGAAACTTAGCTAGATTATAGGTCTGCTAGAAGGAATTCTAATAAGATTGTAACTTAAAAAGTGTTTGAATTCAAGTAAGGAGACTAATATTATATCTATGTAAGGTGATGGTTGTTTTAAAATGTATAGATCATATAAAATTTGGTATTTTGTTTAAAAGTAAGTTTGGATTGGTATGCTCTCGAGTTAAATATGGCTAAAGTGATGGATTTGACACTCAAGTGACATGGTATATATCAAGTGGTGGCATGCAGTTTAAGCAAGAGAGGTTGAGACAAATCTCTCTCCTCTGGAAGTATACCACTTAAGTATTGAACAATGTAGCTTAAGTAATGTATAGAATGCATAAGAATAACAATTTATGACATATGACTTAGATGATCAAGTGTTGGATGAATGTTCAAGCCTCTAAAGGTAGAGGATGAGTTCTCTAAAGCTTGTTGGATTCCAACAAGTGGTTGTTACTTAAGCATTTGCTAGAAACTTGTTGGATGTCTTACATAGACTAAAGATAAGACCAATTTACAGTATATAAGTGAGTTTACAGTATATAAGTGAGAATAATCCTCGTTTTACAAACCAATTTTGTGATGATGAGTTAGACTTAAACTCACTTCTTAATAAAGCCCAAGCAATTAATGTTAATTGATAAGCTAAAACGAGTAGGACCCAAAAAGGCTAAAGCCAGGAAGACCCAAAAAGGTTTGCTTTTAGGTTGTACTTGGCTTAAATAGTGAGAGTATCTCTCCATTGAGATATGCACGTCATGATGTATACATGATGTGTGGCCTTTTTAGTGACCCGAGTATTAGATCCTGGTTGGATCGCTTATATACATGTACATGTGTTGCAATATATTATATAAGGTTTGACCATAGATGGGTGATCATGGATGTGTAATTTTCATAAGCCTTTTTTTTTATTTGCAAATTTTCATGACTTTTTTTTAATCGGCAAATTTTCATGGCTCTTGATGGGTATAACAAGCATACCTGAGGTGATGTCATGTTTTAGGTGACAGTGATAAACACAAAACTCATATTAATATATATATCTTGACTTCATTGTTCTTTAGTCACGTAAACAAAACTTCATGTGGGGAGAAGCTAAAAGAGACTCACATTTGACTTGATAATAGGTGCAGTAATACAAATAAAAAATATAATGGGACCCAAAAATAAAAAGATACAGGTGGCAAGGGATCTGAGTGAGATAGTAACTAATTCACAGACCACGGAAAAAGTGAGGAGGAACACTAGAATGGGCCAACAACCTAAGAGGCTAGAGAATTATACATACTAGAAGGGCAGGAGCAGAGTCAGTGTGTGGAATGTGAGTTCTCCTCTCCTCTGTTTCTTCATTCTCTCATATGCTATTATAATTTCTTCCAGCATCATTGCTTATTGTTGATTCTCATTTCCAGGTGATATCAGAGATTCAGAAGAATGAGCAAATACTGGTTGTTATAATACTTTTCGTTATTCCTTAGTTGTTATTATAGAAATTGGTTTTATTCAAAGAACATATATGAACAATATTGCACACATATTGTTGGTATTTTCTGTTGATTTTAGATATAGAAAGTATCATTGGTGCTTTCACTGAGTTACTTATGGCTGACAACACCAAAATGAAACAGATGCAAAGAGAACTGAAATGCGTTTCGGAGGCTATGGATTTACATCATGATCGATTTATGCAAATGGATCACAATGATTTGAGAAGATTGATCAACATTTGTAGGAGTTGCATCAGCTACTCCTGAAATCTCAGAAGGACTCTCCAGTATAGCCTTTCACTTCAATTGTTTCCCATCCTCGCTCTATGAAGCTGGATTTTCCACGGTTCACTAGTGATGACGTAATGACTTGGTTGTACAAGGCTAAAAAGTTTTTCACATTATATACACTTTTCATGAGCAAAAATTGGCATTGCTTCTATTTATTTTGAAGGAAAAGTCTTACCATGGTTTCAACTACTAGAAAAAGCACACCAAGTACCTGATTGGCTATTGTTGTCTACTACCATTTAAATCCAGTTTGGCCCATCTCAATCTAATAATCCCTGTTCGGATCTGTTCAAGCTAAAGGAATCCTCCATAGTGGTAGACTATTATGCTTCCTTCACTGAGTTAGCTAATCAATCATATGAGGGATTAATACTTGAATTGAAGCGTGAAGTGATATCTGGAGCCCCTCCTTCATTACTCCAAGTTGTACCATTTGCTAAACTCTTTGAGGAAAAATTTCATCCATCATCCCTAGCTCTTAAACACAAATTTCCTTACTTCCCAGCCAAATCACTCACAAAATACTTCTAAACTTTCATTAATAGCAATCATAAAACCCCCCACCGTTACTTCCGACACCAGCAAAACCCAACAACTTAAAACATTTAACCTCAGCTAACATTCAATTTCGTCGAAAAAATGGGATTTGTTTTACTTATGATGAGAAGTATTCTCCTACTCATCGGTGTGCTAATAAACATTATTTCTTACCCCAATATGAGGATGAAATACTCCCAGAGCTAGACCCAAATGTACAGAGCCAGCAGATTGTCCAAAATCAGTCTGAGGAATTTGATCAGACACCTCATTCATCATACAATGTCATGAAAAGTACCATAATGAGAGACACAATTATATTCACAAGATTTATCCAGGGCCATAAGATTCAAATCCTTATTGAATGAGGGAGTTCTAATAATTTCATCCAACCTAGAGTGCTAAATTTCTACAGCTACCCATCTATCAAACCCCACAGTTAAAAGTGTTGGTGGGTAATGCAGAGCAATTGGAATATGAAGGTGAAGTCCAGAATATCCTAGTCCAAATCCAGGGTCATTCTTTGTATATTTCAGCCTATGTTCTACCTATCATTGTAGTTGAATTGGTTCTTGATAGTCAATGGTTGATAACTTTAGATACTCATTTAGTGAATTAGAAAGATCGCTTCCTCACTTTTTACATCAATGGAGAACTTATCACTTTACATGGAGAAACCTCAAATCTCCCTAGCCTAGCTCAATTCCATCAACTCACCCGCTTACAAGTCACAGACTCTATAGCGGAATTATATGTCATTCAAATTCAAACACCTGAAGTGTCAACCCACCATTTGTTGGAATTGTCGACATACATGAATCCTGAATTGGCTATGATTATACAGCAATACAATAATGTTTTTGAAAAGCCTCATGGGTTACCACCAATACGGTCTCATGACCATACCATCCTACCTATTGATGCCTGGCAGCGCCCTTGTGAAAGTTCAACCTTATCATTATCCTCATAGTCAGAAAATTGAGATTAAACATATTATTATTGAAATGTTCGAGAGTATCATACAACCCAGTTCAAGTCCATTCTCCTCACCCGTGCTACTTGTCAAAAAGTAAGATGGAACATGGCGTTTTTGCACCAATTATAGGGCCCTTAATGTAGTCACTATTAAGGATTCTTTTCCTATGCCCACAGTGGGTGAATTACTTGATGAATTGTTTGGAGCACAATATTTTCAAAGCTGGATTTACATTCAGGGTATCATTAAATTCTTGTTTCTTTGAAGGATTGCTACAAGACAGCTTTTTGCACTCACCAAGGGTTGTATGAATGGCTAGTAATGCCATTTGGCTTGAGTAACGCATCTGCCACTTTTCAAGTCCAAATGAATTCAGTTCTTTGCATAATTTTTATGCAAATTTATCCTTGTTTTCTTTGATAACATTTTAATCTATACACATATCCTACACCTTTATTTGGTCTTAAGCATCATGCAAAGACATTCTTTATTTGCCAAACTCTCCAAATGCTCTTTTGGCCAAACCCAAATTGATTATTTGGGACATGTTGTATCACTGGATGGAGTCAAGGTTGATGAAACCAAGATACAAGCAATTAAACAATGGGTTGTACCAGCTTCAATTAAGCAACTACAAGCTTTTTTAAGATTAGCAAGTTACTATCGTAAGTTTATCAAAAACTTTGCTATGTTGGCTGCCCCTCTCACTAATTTGCTAAAGAAATATATTTTTCATTGGTCTACAAAATCTCAATAGGCATTTAATTCACTCAAGACAACACTTACCCACACATCTATGTTGGCACTTCCTAATTTTGCTAAACCTTTTGTCCTTGAAACAGATGTATCAGGCAGAGGGGGTAGGTGCAGTGTTGAGCCAAGAAAGTTATCCAATAGCTTTTTCTCCGAAGAAAATATCACCATTGATGCAAAAACAATTAGCATACGCACAAGAAATGTATGTTATCACCACAACAGTAGTGAAATTTGGGCATTACTTATTGGGGCACCATTTTATTGTGAGAACAGATCATAAAAGCCTCAAAGAAATGCAAACACAGGTGATTCAAACACCAGAGCAGCAGACATGGCTTCCTAAATTGCTTGGTTATAACTTCAATATTAAGTATAAAAAGGTACTGAAAATCAAGTTGTTGATGGGCTTTCACAATCCTTCATGGCCTTATCTCAACCACAACCTATCTTTCTTCATCAGTTGCAGTAGGATTTAATTACTTATGACTCGTACAGAAAATTTCCATCCGCAGCAGGACCTGATTCTAAACTTCAACACAAGCAAGGTTTTTTGGTTTTTGGAAGGCAGATTATTAATCCCTGTAACTTCCACCATTCGACATATGATATTAAAGGACTTTCATGACTCTTTAGTTGGTGGACATGCTGGTATTAAAAGAACTCTACCTCGCATAGCAATCCAATTTTTTTTGGAAAGGGATTACTCAAGATGTGCAACAATATGTGAAGAATTATATAATTTGTCAACAAGCTAAATATAGCACTCATCCTCATGCTAGTCTTATGCAACCACTGCCAATTCCTCAGTATATATGGTGGGATATTGCAATGGATTTAACTACCGGGTTGCCATTATCTCATGGTTGTTCAGTTATTTTGGTTGTAGTGGATCGTCTTTCAAAGTTTGCTTATTTTATTCCTCTCGCAGCAGATTTTACAACAAAGATGGTAGCAGACTTGTTAATACAACATGTTATTAAAATTTATGGTATTCCACACTCAATTGTATCTGATAGAGACAAGCTCTTTACTAGCCGATTTTGGCAACATTTGTTTACTTGACGGGGGACTTAGTTGGCAATGAGTTCCTCGTATCATCCGTAAACAAATGGTCAATCTAAGGTTTTAAGAGGTGCTTAGAAATGTATTTGCATTGTTATACTCAGCAGAATCCAAAGGACTGATGTAAGCTATTACCTTGGGCAAATTATTGGTATAATACGGCTTTTTAAGCTGTCATAGGTATGACACCATACAAGGCTGTTTTTGCTCAAGATCCACCACAGATCCACCACCAATTATCAAATATGAACCTCAACCAACAGATAATCCAATGGTACAACACCAGTTACAAGATCGGGACAGATTACTTGGTGAACTTAAGAATAACCTCCTCAAGGCACAAAATAGCATGAAGTGTAGAGATATTTAGTTCTTAGTTGGTGATCATGCATTTGATAAGTTACAACCGTAACGCCAAAGTTCAATAGCCTTATGCAAAAATCAGAAGCTTAGTATGCATTATTTCGGACCATTTGAGATTCCTGAACACATCTTCAGTTGTTTACAAATTAAAGCTGCCTGATATAGCGAAAATACATCCAGTATTCCACATTTCTTTACTAAAAGAATGTGAAGGAGCACCCCAACAACAGAGTATCCCTTACTTTACTCAATGATGAAAAATGATCGATACTTCAACCATCAATTATATTGGACAAACACAAGATTAAAAGAAATTGTACTTGGTTGTCAGAGGTACTGATTCAGTGGAAAGAATTGCCTGAGGAAGAGGCTACATGGGAAGGGGAGCATGAAGTTCAATGACTTTATCCTCACCTTGACCTTGAGGGCAAGGTTAATTTCAATAGAGGAGGTATTGATACAAATAATAATATAATGGGACCCAAAAATAAAAACATACACGTGGCAAGAGATTCGAGTGAGGTGGTAACTAATTCACATACCGGAGGAGCACTAGAATGGGCCAACGATCCAAGAGGCTAGAGAAGTATACATGTTAGAAGGGCAGGAGGAGTGATAATGTGTGGAATATGAGTTCTCCTCTCCTTTGTTACTGAGTTCTTCATTCTCTCATCTGTTATTCTAGTTTCTTCCAACATCATTGCTTATTGTTGGTTCTCATTTTCAGGTGATATAAGAGATTTAGAAGAAGGAGCAAATACTGGTGGTTACTATAATATTTTTGTTATTTCTTAGTTGTTATTATAGAATTTGATTTTTTTCAAAGAACATATATGGACAATACTACACACATACTGTTTGTTAATATTTTCTGTTAATTTTAGATATAGAACGTATCAGTGCAGTAGCAAACATTTTATGTGACATCAAAAATATACGTCAACTAAATTACCGTAGATTTAGGATTTTTTAAGTGTTAGCCTTAATGAGACTTGTTTATCATTTATCATGATTGAGAATTTTTTATTAAGAACATATTTCATTTAGTCATAGCATGATATATATCTAAATATAAATTTATTAGCACCCATATATCTAAATATAAATTTATTAGCACCCATAACCAGGAACTACATATATTACATATATGTATTATGATAATGTTTATGTAATAATATATTTGTTTATATTTGATATGATATTTTTATCATGTTAAAAGTATTAGTATGTATATTATATTTTAAAGACCCTATTATCTTATGAACATGAACACTGTACATATTAGGGTTTACATTTGATATGATATTTTTATCATGTTAAAAGTATTAGTATGTATATTATATTTTAAAGATCCTATTATCTTATGAACATGAACACTGTACATATTAGCAGTTATATGTTGTTTAGTTTGTTAGCAGTTATATCTTGTGTAGTTTGTTTCCAACTAGTATAATATGTTATAGTTTGTTATTGTAACTTTTTTCATTGCAAGGATAATTTCATGAGTCTTCACTTATTCTATGTACATTCACATTACTTTTAAAACATTTTTTATAAATTTTATATTAATATAAAAATATTATAAGACTCATAACTTTTATTATAATATAAAAATATTATAAAACTCACATTCTAATTAATATTTTATTTACTTATTAGAAGAAAAATATGTTTTTAAGATAAATATATTATTTTAATTTCATGATTCAAAGTCTTAATTTTGTATAAACACAGTTACTCGTGTCTGCATTTTATCATGCTATTTTATTTTATCAAGCTAAATTTAATTGTCATAATAATTTTTATTATTTTACATATTAATGCATATTGATTTTAAAATTTATATTTTTATAATCATATTAATTTAATTTAAGATTAGAAGAATTAAAAGTAAACAGATAGAGAGACAATAAATGTGAGGTGAAGGAAAGAACTTAAAAACAATAAAAAACAAATGAAATCTAGGAAATGAGAGAGAATCGATGTTTAAAGAATTATGGGGAAGTAAAAAAAAAAAAAATATATATATATATATATATATATATATATAATTATTATAATTTTAATTAAATATTATAAATGAATATTTGTTATTTATTTTACCAAATAAAACATTTATCAGTAAGATTACAACATAATATTATACAGTAACAAATAAGAAAGTGTATTTTTTATGAATTGTCATACATATTTACTATTTATTATGCTAATAAAGACAATTATCAGAATTTTAAGTGTAAAATTTTATGAAACTTTGCACCCTAAAAAATAGTTAAAGACTTTACCCTTTTTATTAAATATTATTAGTTGACATATCTTTTTATTTATCATAGTAAAAAAATACGTATTTAAAAATTAATTATTATAGTAGTGATTAGTAAACAAAATATCTAAATAAAATAGTTTTTATATTAATTTTTATAATATTTATAATTTTGTTGTTGAAGTGATTCAAAAAGTACAGTAATTAAAAATGAATTATATTTGTAAGAATATTACAAAACACAATTTCCATTGATTATAGTTGTAATGACAAAAGGAAAAACATTGTAACCAGCTGTACCAGGCAGAGTCCCATATAAATTAAAAGAAAACTCATTTTTATAATTATTCATTGAATACAACATTATTTTTGTTATAACTTAATAATAATAATAATAATAATAATAATAATAATAATAATAATAATAATAAACTAATGATTATTAGTCCATTATTATGATAAGTTTATTACTTTATATACACTTTATATATCATAATATTATAATGATAAAAACAACTAATAAATACATTTACATTTGTTTGTGTCATAATTTAATCTTTTATTTAAATTTTTGTATTTTATTAAAATTTTATTTTTCTTTAAAGAATATTATTTAAGTCCAAAATATTGTATACAAAATAAATTTAATTATTGATTTTTATTGGACTGTGATCAATTCTTTTATAAATTCATCAAATAATAAATTTTTAAATGTATAAAAATATTTCAGAAAAAACTATTTATTGTAAGTTTATGATTTTATTTATTTTCTAATTTTTAAATTTTAATAATATTAAAAAAATAAATTTTTAAAAATAAATAATTTTAAAAGAAATTGTACCTTCTAAGTTTTCATTAGAGAAAAATTATGAAATTATAAGATAAAAGTAATTACAAAAATTATTTCAGTTTGTTTTTCGGGTACAATTTTTTGTTTTTAAATTTTTAAAATGAGATGATTTTTTTTTTTAATTTTCAATAAAGATAAATTATATCAAGTTAACGAAATTTAATTGTGAACAAATTATATATAGTAAATAAAATTATATTATTATGACACAATTTTAATATAAATTTTAAAATTAATTGAGATTGTACTAATCTAATACAATCATTCTCAAATAATATTAATTTGATATAATTTTAATTTAATTTTATTATTATAATAAAATTATGTTGATATGACATGATTTTTAATTTATTAATTTTATGTAATGAAATCTTATCAACTTGAAAGAATAAATTTTATTTTAATCCATCCTAGAAATTTTCAAAAGAAATTGAATCAGAAGAAAAAAAAAACAATTATTCCTAGGTAAACACGAAAATAAAAATTTTTAAGCTCTTACTAAACAGTAGAGTTAAACCAAGGCTAATTAGTTACTGTTTCAGCCCGACCCAAATATAAGAAGAAATTGTTTCAACCCGACCCGAAATCATGAAGAAAGAAGAAGTTACATTCGCAGTTTCACAAATTGTTAACACCCAATTCTTTGATCCGACAACCTTTTTTAGCTTCTTGTCTGGCTAGAGAAGATGAGCGCAGTCTCTTCCAGTTCCCTTTATTTTCACACTGGCCATTCTTGGAACAACCCCAAGGTACCCTTTTTGTTTTACTTTTGTTTTTTGTTCTGAAAATTGTTGTCTTTGTTACCGTACAATGTTTCATAGTATTTATTAGCATGCGGAGCACAATTTTGTTTTGATTCTGTCACTTTTTCTTTTTGTGGGTAAAATGTGTTCGATTCTCAGAGTTTAAGTTGTTAGCGTTGTGGGTAAATGTTTTTGATTCTCAGAGTTTATGTTTTTGGTGTTGTTCAGGAGTTTGGAAGGGGGAGAAAGCAGCAAGATAGGAAGTTACTTGTGAAGTGTTCCATCAAGAGTGGGAACCCAAGTTCACAAAATGCGGTTCGTGTTGGTGTTCTTGGAGCTAGTGGCTACACTGGTTCTGAGGTGAGCTTGCATGACACACAGTGTTCTAAGTGTGTTTGGTTTAGTGTGAGGAGAGGTTGGAACATGGAAAATTAATAAATAAATAAAACAGGTAACAGTGATTTTCAACAGAAGTTATGGCTTGAGTGAGATGGATTATAATCAAGGATTTGGAAAAATGATTTTTGTCACAATGTCAAGGTTTCTCGGATCACTACAACAACAATTGTGACTACATCAGCTGCATAGTGGTGGCAATTTCCCGCTATATCAAGGATCTTGATGAAACTGTGATCACAATTTTAAACCTTAGTCATAATTAGTATATTCTGTTTTTAGTGCTTGTGCTATGCAACTTAAATGCAAACTGTGAAGTAGGTTTCGTTTGGAATTGTCTGCACTACTACTTTCCATGTAATCAACCAAGGAAGTTGATGTTACTGTCAGTTTTGATCTGGTGTTACCGTTTTGTGAGATTGTGATTGGTTAGGTTTTGCGACTCTTGGCAAATCATCCACAATTTGGGATTGCACTGATGACTGCTGATAGGAAAGCTGGGCAGCCAATCTCTTCTGTATTCCCTCATTTGAGCACTCGGGTATGACTGGTTTTAGAAATGATGATGTGTTCTAAAGAGATATTTTGGTTCATTATTAGTTATTTTTATGGAGGGTATGGTGTGCTATCTGTTTTGCTTGTTCTAAGTGAAATTAGCATACCTTTTTTGTGATGATCATGGAGGTTGTTGCTATTCCTAATCGTCATCTTCTTGAACAATCCTTAGGGTGTGATTGAAATATGCATGTTGATGTATTGTTATGTAAATTACATAATTTGAACTTCATGTTTACAGGACTTGCCAGATTTGGTTGCGATAAAGGATGCGGACTTTTCTGATGTGGATGCTGTATTCTGTTGTTTGCCTCATGGGACTACTCAGGTTCTTTCTTATGTCTTTTGACATTTGTAATTTCCGTATTGGCCAAGAGAGCACTGGATAAAGTATATTAGTGTTGAAAATTATTCCTTAGATTATCTTCTTGTTAACAGGAAATAATTAAAGGCCTACCAAATCACTTGAAGATTGTTGATCTTTCAGCAGTATGTTCTAAATAACTGTTGTCTCTTTTTTTTTCTTACAAAAGCAAATCACTATGAACAAAACTTTGCTTCATATCAAAATTGTAAACGAGAGGGATTTTGTAGGATTTTCGTCTAAAATATCTTTCTGAGTATGAAGAGTGGTATGGTCAGCCACATAGAGCACCAGATTTACAGGTGGGAACTCTTCTCCTCTAGGATAACAAAAGGGTCTAAATTATCTAGGTCTACCTTCTGTTTTCTAAATCGGTATAGCACATTATCAACCTGTACTGTAGGCTTCTATGCTGTCTTTCATTTCATTGAACTTGAAGATTGTTGAACCCCTTATAAGTTATAATTTCAAAATGAATATACAATGCCCTCACTATTTACGAATTTGACCTGTCAGCATTTATTTCTTTCTAGTGTTCATATATATGAGAAGATTGATTCGCAGGTTGAAATCTCTTCCTTGTTTTATAGTTGATTTTAATGCCAAGTTAATCTAGTTTTCTCTATCCAGAAAGAAGCTGTATATGGATTGACAGAGGTTTCAAGGGAGGAAATAAAGAATGCACGTCTAGTTGCCAATCCTGGTTGTTATCCAACCTCTGTTCAACTTCCCCTTGTCCCACTGATAAAGGTCAGGATGTTTACTTTACATACATGTTGAAAAAGTTATTTTTCCTTTTAAGAAAATACTGTCTCGTTAAAATGAAAAAAATAGTATAAATTTGTGTTCTAATGATTTTGTTCTGTGAACTGTATCTACTATTACTAGTCTTTTCTTTGCCGTGTGGCTTGAAATTTATGGTCTAACATGTTAAGCTTGATAGGTACCGTTCACTTTAAGCATATTTCTATGGTGCTCAGTTCATGACCTTTTTTAGCAAATTTTCAGATATGCTTAGAACTGGATAGCTCTCTTATAATGACTATTTGTTAGGAGCTCCTTTTCGTTTGTCTTTTTTCCCCTTTTGTTTTTCCTTGTTGATTTCTTATCCTTCAACCCTTTGTATTTCTATCCCTTTTTCTCAAAATAAATTTATTCTTTTATCAGTTAAAAAAAATGTGCATATAGGCATTTATTCAATAACATGAACTATAGACCATTAATGTATATGAATTCTTCTTTTGGATGTCCACTTGTTGTAAACTCGTTTATCAAGTTTGTCTGCCTTGACTAGACGTCTCAAGATGCCAAATCAAGAGGTGTATTCAAGGATGGCAGCATTTTAGGCTCATCTTTATGCTTCCTATTTTAAAAATTGATTTTGCTGTATTTATTGATTTTTATTATTGTTGAAGTGTCATACCCCCTTTCATTTTAAGTTTCTTCTTACTGAGTTTTCTTTGTTTTTCAGGCTAGTCTAGTTGAGATTAAAAATATTATCATTGATGCTAAATCTGGTGTCAGTGGAGCAGGTTAGAATTTGATGCATCTCTTTTGTATTTTATTACAATTATTCCACAAAATATTCTCAGCCATAACTTCTCATTTTTTATGTGGTTCTATTACTTGACTCTTGTTGCAGGGCGTAGTCCCAAAGAAAATTTATTGTTCACTGAAGTAACTGAAGGTCTCAATTCTTATGGTGTTACCCGTCATCGCCATGGTGAGTTTAGTTTGCTTCTTATAATTGGATTTGTGTATTTCTAATCTTACAACTTCAGCCTAACTAATAAAAGCCGTACATTATCTTGTTACACTTTTGTCTGTGACAATGAAGTATAGAGGGATTAGTTTATTGTAAGAAGTATGCAATAATACAATAACCAGTAAAGGGAGAACCAATAATACATGTTACCTAAGAAGCTCAAACATGCCTCTTCGATAATGTGACCTGTATCCGACACGTATCCACATCTAAATTATGTTTAGATGATTATATTTGAATAACTATTTTATAGATCACTTTAAATATATAAATCTAGATTGTCAATTTAAAAAATTCATAATGTGTTATATATATAGACACACATGTTTTTCTGTCTTATATTTTGGAGATTATAAATGTTATAGGGTCCGCAACTGGTGTATGTGTTTCATAGATCCCCAAATCTCCTTTTTCCTAATGGAGAACCAGGCTAATTAGCAGAAATCACTCTTGGCTGTTCTTGACATGGTGTACTACCAGGAGGAGCTTCCTATGGCAATATCAATTAAAAATATCAGAAAACAGAATATTTAATATTTAATATCCTGCTTCTGATATTGAATTATTGAGGATTAGCTTTATTGTAGGAGGTATGCAATAATAAAATAACCAGTTAAAGAACCAGTTATTGAGGATTAACTCTATCCTGTTTTCTGATATTTTTTTAATTGATATTGCTAAGCTCTTACCCTATTTTTGTTATATATAGCTACTTAGCTAGTGATGTTAGCAATTGGGAACAAATGGCATCTGAATTTGAATAGTTCTAATAATCAAATTTTGTTGTATGCAGTTCCTGAAATAGAACAGGGACTCGCAGATGCTGCAGGTTCAAAAGTAACCGTTAGTTTTACACCACACTTAATTCCAATGGTAAGTAGCGCCTAGAGTTCTGATCTATTTTCTTGCTTTTCAAGTGAATTAACAAATGCTACTTTGCATTTATCAGAGTCGTGGTATGCAGTCAACTATTTATGTGGAAATGGCTACAGGAGTGACAACTGAGGACCTGCACAAACAACTGAAGCTCTCATATGAGGTTTATCTTTTTATGTCACTGCTTGTCACCTCATCACTATACATGTCATTACCACTAGTTTCCAAAAATGTAATGTATGAATTGCATTATATGCCCACAAATAAGAAGAATGCAGGTCTGAAAATGGTATTTAAATGGTTATTCTTCATTGTTGTGGAAAATGTTTCATCATTGAACTCTCCTCATCATAGAAGAGTCTTTTTAACCTTCAAGGCCTTATCCTGCCTTCTTTTGTGGGTCTGTGGAAAGTGTTATCTTGTTTTTAGTCTACTTCGGTTCATGTTTCAACTTCTCTTTGTTTTTTTTTGGTGATTCAGGATGAAGAATTTGTTGTGGTGTTGGAAAATGGAGCCATTCCTCGAACTCACAGTGTGAAAGGGACTAATCACTGTTTAATCAATGTTTTTCCCGATCGAATTCCTGGGAGAGCAATAATTATATCTGTAGTATGTTATAAAGCTCTTTCCCTCCTATATGCACTTCAGTTTTTTTAGCTAAAATTTTATGCATTTAACAGGATTGTGATGTTATAGTTGCCATGACTATTTTGATGTGTTGTTGCAGATTGATAATTTAGTGAAGGGAGCTTCAGGTCAGGCTTTACAAAACCTTAACTTGCTAATGGGATTTCCAGAAAATCTGGGACTTCATTACCTGCCTCTGTTTCCTTAGAGTAGTTCTTTTGTTCAGCTAGAGCTTCAACACTGTAGTCACTGTTTCACCCCATTTTTTCCCCCTGTTTTGTTGTTCTGTAATGTTAATGTTACAATAAGTCATTGAATTTTGAGGTTGTTGGTTTTTCAAGCATGGATTTTGGCCTTTTTGTAATGTCAATGTTTAAGTGGACTATGAAATCTCCATCTCAAGTTCTTTTGGGATATTTGCTATATTTTTACTCTGCCTTTTTGGTTCAAGAAAGTTCATAGAATATATATTTTTTATTCATTCACAAAACATTTATTATTAAACTCTTTGAAAGTAATTTTTTTTTATCATTTAAGCAAGTTTTAAAATCATTTTTTAAGTTATCATTTTCAAATGCAAATTATTAAGTTATCATTCTTTGGAAAGTGTTTTTTCTTTGACATTAATTTTGCCATAATCTGACTTTTATGCAGTAATGAAAATTATTGTGGTGGTGAAAATGCAATTAATTTTAGTTTACCCTATAATAGGATGATGTTATTTGGATTAAATTCTGAAAGTAAATTCACCTTGAAAGTAACTTAATTTTACAAATATTGTTTATATAATTGAAAGACTAATAGGAAAGACTATAAAAACTTGAGAGCAATAGTAACAAAGCAATTAGTAGCATTATTTAACATTAACTTATCTTTCTACAAAAATATTTTGTTGAATTTTTAAATTATTATTTGCAACTCAGAAGAAAGATTAAAAAAAAATCTACTTAAAAATATTAATTTTGCATTAAAAATTAAAAATATATAATAGAGCAAGTCTGCTTATAATCAATTTAGGAGATAGAGATGAACCAAATAATTAGATAACAACATTCATGCAAAAACTTGTTTCTCAAATAATTTAGACCACGAAAGGCTCCAATTCTAAATAATTTTTCTTTTTTTTTCTTAAAAAAAATAAACATTAGGGATACACTATTTTGAATATTTTTTATTAGTGATTAAAATTGATTAAAAATTATGAATATTTGAGTTTTTAATATTATACTTTAATAATCTTTATCTTAATTTTATAGTTTTCAATAAATTTCAGCCGATAAAAAAATAGTAAAAACATTTAGTCTTAATTTTCTTTAGAAAGAAAAAAAAAATACAATAACGCGGTGCTATGAAGATCTTACAGAATGATTGAACGAGGAGGGTTGATAGAATGGTTCGCTTGAGTTTGGAACAATCATAATCCACTTTTTTAAAAAAATAAAAAAAAAATAAAAAAAATAAAAAAAATCTAAAATATAATATTTTCATATTTATATAATATTTTTAAATTTTATATCAGTTAATTATAATGAATGCTAGATTATGTACAGATTAATTATCAGAAAGCGTGATTATATCTTAGAAACATTTTTAGAAAATAAAATATCCAAGGGAAATTGGAAATAATTTTAATATTTGTAAATATAAAATATTTTTAAATATATTGAATAAATGAAATATTGAACAAAGGTCACAATAAATAAATAAATAAATTAACTTATTCAAATTTGATGAATGTTATAGATAAAAAAATTGAAAATGTATTGGTATGTTTAGAATTTTGTATAATGTCAAACTATCATTAAAAATAATGAAGTAGTAATTATAAATACCAACATTTCTTAAAAATTATTCTTATTAAAAGACCAGCATTTTTCACTAGAACAGACCTAGTAATGTACCTCGTATGGTTACTCCACTCTATTTTCGTAGTTCACACTTCGGCTAAACCCACTTGTTGAGTTGCTATCCCCTTTCAAAAGGGTATTCGGTTTTGGTTTCAAGTTTTCATCTTTCGACTACCCCATCATGTCTCTCCCCTATCCCTCTCACCTTCTATCTGCTACTGCTTCTTCTCGTTTCCAACCCTTGATCCTCAACAACGTCTCAATTGAACCTCCCTTTCTGGGTTTCAAGGTACTCTTTTCAACGTTTTCTCTTACAATATATTCTTGCTTTCTCCCAATTGTTCTTAGTCTGTTGTTATCCTAAACCAAAATGATAGTCCAGGATATTTTAAAATAATATAATAATAATTTGGGCAACGTGACAAACCAAATGGGAAATGCAAGATGCATTAGAGTTTCAAGGTCTGGAAATTTTGGAGTTTACAACTTGTAGATGAGGCAATACTCAATCTGTAAATTGCCTGTTATCATTTGTTTTTTGAGTTTTTGAATTGAATGAGTGTCTGTTTGGGTAAATAGCTTAATTAAGGAATTATGGAATGCGTGTTTATCGTAAAAGCGTGTGTGAAATTGTTTCTACAATTAAAAAAAAAAAAAAAAGATTAGATTGAAATATTTCATGTAAATTGGAAGCTGTTTTAACAAGTTGTCTTGGATATCTTATTGGAATTAGTTGGAAATATCATAAGCACTTCCAAATGTTTGCACTAGTTGTTATACCATATGATTATTCAATTAAGTTGTAAACAAGCTATTCCAAATGGATCCTAAATAATACCTCTACTCTCAGTGTAATGGTCTTTTACACTATCATCCAATTACAGATGATGCCTTACTCAATCTGTAAATTCATTGACTTTTATAATAACTATTTTAAAAGTGATTTAATTGATAACTTTTTATTGTTTGATAGTGTAAAAACTTCTATTTCTGATAGTGCTTGCGTGTTAAAACTCTTTTGAATCTTTGACTGCCTGTACATTCGGTTAAAAAAGAGTTTTCTTAGGCCTGGTTGCTGGTTTCATAAGTTAAAACTTCCCCTATCTGCTGTTGCACAGGGTACACCATGTTTTGTTGAGAAGCACAATTTCTGCTTAAGTGTTAAACCATTTGGTGTATTTCAGAAGAGAGTGTGCAAGATCTCCTGTTCAATGAATATGTCTGCACAACAATCAGATGATCATGGAAAAATGAAGCTTGACCAGTTAATAGACAAAGCACGAAAGCTTTGGGACAGTTCTCCTGAGCCAGTGAAGATTTTCCCGTGGAACAGAGCTTTAGACAACTTCATTCAACTTATTCTTGATCTTATTTTGGTTGTTGTCAAATACCTAGCCGTGCCTGTATTCGCAGTTACCTCACTGAGTGAAATGTCCTACTGTGCACATGAAAGGAAGCTAGCTCTGGTTCCTCTTCCAGTTCTCTTTGGAGTTGCTGTTGCCGGGATTCTCAAAGAGACTGCCCTGGAGTTATCTCCACATCTAAAGGTATGGTCATTGGTTATTCGCCATTTTATAATCTAGATATCAGATAGATTTGTTGGATGTAGTATTAAGCTGTTGTTTTTTTTCAATAATTACTTTCCCTCATTCAGAATGAAAGAGTTGTGATGCTTGAGCTCTATAGGTTCTTAATTTCTTCCATTCACTCTGTAAAACATTTTCAACTGCCTCATTATCTCCATATTTGAATTTCTAACAACACGGCATGATCCTTTTGAAGTAGTGAATCTCACACTGCACTTGATGACTTTTCTTTGGGGATTTATGACAGTATATGGACAATATGGTGACTACCTTAGATGTTTATTAATTTGCAAATTCCAACTTAGCAATCCAACTTGCACAAAGAATTCAGGATGAATATGATGATAAATTGCAAATCACCCTTTTACCATAGCTTATTACTGGTCTTGTTTTCAGGATGCAGAAGTTCCATGGCATTTAATTGCCATTGCAATTTTTTTCACATTGATCAAATTGCCAGGGCCGTATTACCCTTACTGGGGACGTATAATCATTCCTCATTTTGCAAATGGGGTTCTCTTGAGGACTCTATGGTTTGCAATATTGTGGTATAGAAGACCGAAAGCTTTGAAGATGACAGGTTCTAGTTAGTTATCCCCAAGTTGCTGAGCTAGCCCGCTGAGTGACTCAGTTTTTGTAAGTATTAGCTCATTCTACATCTGACTATCCTAAATCCAACACATGTGAAATGTGATTCTTAGGAATTCAAAATGAAGCTATAACGTGTTCCCTTGCCTTATGAGGAAATGCTATATTATGGAAATTTAACCATGTGGATATGCTCGAGTCCAATTCAAATTTAGTTTTATAAAGCTCCAGCTCCATTCTAATAACTATTTTAAGTGTTTGCTCTTTTTTGCTTGGTTAAATCATTTTTTAATTTCCTATAGCTTCACCGATTTTGAACTGGTTCTTATAATTTAAAATTGTTGGGCCCCACACCACCAAATATTTTCAAATAAGTCTTCACCTCACCAACAGTCATTAGCTTTTGCTAAACTGCAATGATCTATTTGAAAGCATTTAGATAAACATTGTTACCTGTTCAATTTGTATTTGTCAAATATAGTTTTTTTGAGTTTTCAAATATGTCCCTATAGTCCAGCAAAAATTAACAGCTTTTAGTGAGAACTAATTTGAAAAAAGTTGAAAATATAGGATAGGACCCTGAATATAGACTTAGTTCAATTTTAATATAACTATAGGGATTATTGAGTAAGTTAACCTTTTTTTTTCCTGTACAATTTTTAAATGTTAAGCTATGTTATGAAAGGTACTATAGTTTTATAAGCATTTTGGTACCAATTTGACATAAAAATAATAGTCCAAAGGATTCGCCAAAAAACAGAAGTAGTCCGAAAGCTTCTGTCTACCAGTACATGTCAGGCAATGGCTGAAAACCATTAATTAAGGACCAATCTTGTGCTGCTAATATTTCCAAAAGTCTTCTATTGAGTAATATATAAAATTTTTATTTATATATTTATATTAATAGTCCCCAATGAGATTGTAGTTTGCAGTTGTTTCATTTCACAAGCTTTACTTGGGATCTAACCATTCAACATTTGTAGCATAATCTTTCAAGAGTAGAACTGATTTCCCCGAACATGTTACTGTTAATAGATTGTTTAGTAAACCAGACTCTCCCAGTGAAAATTTTGTGTAATGGTAGTCTTTGTAACAATCAACCAATATATTCAAGTTTGCTTATATTAGTCCTGCAATTTAATATAGGTGTACTTTGATAGTGTAACATCTTGTACAAGCTGAATTCAGTTTTTAATTCAACAATGTTCTGTATTAAAATGTTCTTATTGGTGAATCAATCATTGAATTTTTTCTGTTTGTCTCATACAGGAAACCAGTTTTTTACTAGTGAAGACCTGAGTGGCGTTAAGCAGTGCATTTAGATTTTTACTGAATTTAGATTTCACTTTGTTGAGAAATAATGTAAGTGCTATTGTTAGTCACTATAGTTTGTCTTGGGAATGGCAGATATGGTTGTGTTGGATACCCGACATGAATAGTTGTAGTTGATACATATCAAGAAAAAAAATTGATGATGCATATCAAATAGTTGTAGTTGTAGTTGATATATATTTGATGTCAATGGTAAATTCACTTTTTGTATTAAGAAAAAAAATTCTTAAACCTTTGCAAGAGAAATATCAAAGGATTGGTTGAGTGGAATGGCATATAGTTTGTATTTGATGGGGATTTCTTGTAGGTGACACGATCTACATGTCTTTCTGGAGTGACAAAGTGGTTCTGAAATATTACAGCATCATTTCACCATCAAATTTTATGTAGCCAAAACCTATGGTGAAATTGTCAGATTGGATAATCCATTCTCTTTTGAACTGAATCTGCATAAGCAAGTGAATAAACTGTTTTACATTTTTTTTTTCCATAAAAATATTAATTTCTTAGGATGACATGGTAACTGTCACAGATTTTTTCTAGTCCTTTGGTTAGGGACTAATATTATAATAAAGCTTATGGTATTGAAATGACAGTTGGCTTCACAAATTTTTTTATACAGTGAAAAATCAAATACAGATTTTTCTATTACGAGGAGGATCGTCCACATTATGTGAGCACTATGTGTTTAATGAGTATAATTTTTTGTCCACACTTTTTTTTTCAAATGTTAAAAATACGTTCTTTTAACACAATTTTTTATTGGTTGAAATTTATAAAGTTGATAAAATTTTAAGGTTTCACATCTTATGTAATGCTCTTTTCTTGATTTCGTAATTTTTAATAAATTTGAAATCAATAAAAAAGCGTTTAAAACAATGTATTATGTATTATAGAATGTGCTTTTCCACTTCTCATATTTTATTTGTAACTTTTTAACGTTAACTATGACTTTTGATCATTGATTAATTACAATTTTCATGCGTCCTTCCTTTCTTAAGCATTTATTATTTAAGTAAATTACTTTTTCTTTTCTTATCATACATTTAAATTATACTTATGTTATGTATTACATTACATTTAACCTTTTAAATACTAAAAGTAATAATAAGATTTAAATTATTTACTGTTAGCAAAACAATGCTAGAAAAAATGGAAATATAGACGCAATATTTATAACCATTTACCACCATAAAAATGTTCATTTATATTAAAAAATATAGTACAATTCATTCATTTTTACTGTATGTTTTAAAATATATATATATAAAAAAAAAAAAAACTATGAATTGAACATAAGGGGAAATATAATTCACAGAAGTTACTATTTTGGTGTTCTATCACAGAAGGCATGAAACAACTAGCTATTCATTTGTGTTGGAATTTTAATGAATTCCAACCATGAATAAAGTGGCAAAACCGTTCATTAATCAAAGATTATAAGGAAAATTTTACCTCATTTTAGTGGATCATAATTTCTCAAGTGGACCTGATCAAAACGACACCTTTTGTTGCCTTCAGAGACAAACAGAGATTGATTGGTGAAGCTGTTAAGAATCAGACTGTCACCAATCCCGAAAATACTGTTTTTGGTATGATTTAATTCTCTACAGCATTGAGTTGCTTATTGTTTAAGTGAATTTTTGGAATGTCCAATACATCAAACCATAGACAGGATTTTTTACTGCTTTTTTTCTCCAACATGAGAATTGTTTAAATGAACACAGTTACAATTATTTGCTATGAAATTCTAAACAACTATACTTAAATAAAACACAGCCAAAGTAAACAATGTTGACTATGATGTTCCAATGTTGAAACCAGTTTAAGAGGGTTGCTTAATTCTAAGAAATTGACATCAGAGGAATGTTAGAAACTCACTTCTTGCAACACTACTTTTTGTTGATTCAAATTTACTAAAAACTAAAATCAGGAGAACGATTTATTTAATATAAAACAAAGCGTTTAAAAAAGTATCTTAGAGACTTTTGTTTCTTTGTTGAGATAAACAACTTGGTTAGTGTTGCTCGTAACAATTTGCCTTCCTTTTTATGATTTCCCTATTGCGTTTTACAGACGAGATTTCTTCCACTTTTGCAGATGCTAAAGAGGTTAATTGGTAGGAAATATAGTGATCCCGTTATTCAAAAAGAGAAATTGTTATGGCCATTCAAGGTTGTTGCTGGTGTTAATGACAAGCCTATGATCGTGGTCAAATACAAGACTTAGGAGAAGCGCCTCTGTGCTGAAGAAATCTCATCTATAGTTCTCATGCAGATGCGGGAGATTGCTTAGGCGTATTTGGAAACACTTGTGAAGAATGTTGTTGGCACAGTCCCTGCTTATTTCAATGACTCTCAACGTAAAGCCACTAAAGATGCTGAATAGGATCCTTTTAAATAGGATCTTTTAAGTGAAATCTTGGCCGGATTCAAGTATTAGAAGTTAAGAAAGATATTATTGAAAATATCTTACTAAAATTAGTTAATCAAGTTTTTCAATAAAGAATAACTACTGAAAGCATTAATGAATGCTTCATTGGACTTAACTTCAATGATTCCAATCAATTGGCAAAGAAAGCTGTGTATGCATCCATCTGTGTCTATGAACAAATTAAAGCACAAATTCATCAAAACTCCGACCATAAAATACTAAATGTAAAATGAACATCCAATAAAATTTTACTATTTTACCATATGATCCCATTAATGTAGTATACTAATATAGTGATAAAGTAACTGTGTGAGATGTTTGCGTGAAAATACTACATTAACAACATAAAGAGTGGAAGCCAAACCAGACTAGATGCCAGAAATGAAAGACAACATTGGATCATTAAAGACCATAAAATACAAGCAGAGTGGATGCTGACAATATAAGATTTTCATCACAGAATCCTTCCCCTTCATATATGAAATATTTTTCTTCCACACACTCTAACAAACCCACTGAACAATCCATTGTATATTATAAATTGATGAGAGAAGTCAGTTTACAGTGTCTGCCAGCAACTTACATTGCATAAACTATTTCTCCACTGCTATCAATATCAAGGTCAGAATCCGTCTCTGGGTCCTCATCCATGTCATCATCATCCATGTCCAAGCTACCAGTGAGATACTGGTTAAGAGACTGAGTTTTGGCTCCAGGAATTGTAGCCTCTCTAATTATCTGCATGATCTCTTCAACACTCTGCATTGGCTGATTAGGCTCCTCAAACTGGTTGCTCATTGTGTTGTCCACCATCAGATCTGCTGGAAGGTTCGTCAAAAACCACCCGTGGCTTCGAATATCAGGCATAGTTATTCTCTGCACAAAATGATATTGGTCTCCATATTAAAGGGAAAAAAAAGCAAACAAGAGGGACTTAACTTGAAATAGAAAATAAATTTTAAGATTCATTTCACTTCAACTCTTGACAAGGAAAATGTATAGGTTTATGCAACACCATCAAACTCCTTAAAAGAACTGTTATTGGCCCAGATTGATTGGAAATCACAACTTTTGTACATTCTGCTTCTTATTCAACAAACCTCACTCATGATTTCGTAGCTCTCAATAAATTTGCACTGATAGTAAATAGCATGCTAGAGAGTCAAAAGAGGGTTAGAAATTCTCTAGCTAGCTCTCTTTCAGGAGAGAGTTAGAAGGGTAATTGAAAGTGTGCAGCTAACACTTTTTTAAGATTCAGTAGTATAACTGAAGCACACAATTTTCAGATTGAAAAATTAATTAAAATTATAAGCTGACCTGTGCAGGATCTGCGACGAAGATCCTTGAGATTAGATGACGACATTCAGGAGATATATGAACGTAATCAGGAATTGAGTACTGGACTTTCAAAATCCTCTGCAAAATCCAACAGTTCAAGAAAAGGAACTGGATTCTAATACTGCATTGACCTAAACACAGGTGCATTAAGTTACCTGAATTGTCTTTCGGAAATTTGTAGGTTCCTCTGGATCCTCAAAAGGATATGCACCCACCAACATGACATATAAGGTCACCCCACAGGACCACACATCTGCAATCTGAGTCATAGTTGAATGACAACGTCAGAGTAAAGTATTTGTGTATAATTATTTAAAAAACTGCAAGTATTTAACATTATGATCTAAAATTTAGTTTCATGGGTAGGAGATAAAGCACAACATTACAACTTGTTCTAACCATAAATGAAAAGCATACATATTTCAAGCATGATTATCTATTATTAGTCTCACATTTGTCAAACTTCTCCTCTTCAAGGTCCACAACCACCGATAAGAAACACACATAGAGAAAGGAATGAGATGCAAATAGCCCTTCACACTGGGAACCATGAAAGTGATTGCAATGAGTCTTAAATAGAAAAAAAGATTTTCCATTTCTCACTTTTGGTTATCTTCTAAGCTCAATATTCTAGTCAAGGTGAAAGCATTACATTGTCATCCTTGTAAGTTGTAGGTCTTGTCTGCTGTGGATACCCAAATATATCAACTCTAGTTATCAACCAAAGTCTACTAACCAAGAGATTTAACAAGTGGGATGATGCTAAAACAGTGACAATCCAATTAAACCCCTAGAGATTACAGAACATATCATTACATGTTTTTCCATGCAACACCTAGAAGTTGCAATTGATAGTGTTTTTACTGACATTAAGATGGTATATTCTACACTGCAGGAACCAATTAAAATTGCAAACTATAAGAACCAAATAAGCTGATACAACAGTTCTATGAATTTTCTTTGGGGGATAGAAGCTACATAATACCTTGCCATCATATTCTTTCTTAAGCAAAACTTCAGGAGCAATGTATGCAGGGGTACCGACTGTAGATTTTGGTTGTGAATGTAATACAGAGGACTGCAAAAGTAAGACAATCAAGATTTGTGTCACAGATAATACAAATTGATTCACAAAGGCAACGGACAGATGAAGAAATTTCTTGATCTTGGGGTACAAAATTGAAATGAACTTTCTAAACAGTGCCCAGTTTAAATGTGATTTCAACAGTCTGGAATGCAGGTATTGTAAATGCTAAGGTATCAACAAATAGAACAGTATGAAGAAAGAAAAGTACCTTCGAATACCCAAAATCACAAATCTTCAAACGAGGAGCTGGACTACCATCCAACAATGTGTTCTCCAACTTTAAGTCACGATGGCATACTTGCTTTATTAAAGAATATAAATAGAGACATTGAAGTCAGAAACTTTCAAGCAGAAAATGCACTAATGAGAAAGTAAAGACTAAAATTGCCAAACTTATGTACCATTGCATGACAGAAGCTAACTCCTGATATAAGTTGTTGGAAGAAGAAGCGTGCCTGCAGCAAAACATAATAGGCATTAAAGGTAAGCTGTAACTGCAACAACACTGCAACAAGAATGCGTTCTTGGAAGAGATGAGAACCTCATCTTCACCAAACCGTCCTGCTTTGCAAATCCGTTCAAATAACTCTCCTCCAGAAGCATATTCCATCACAATAGCCAAATGTGTAGGGGTTAGTATGACCTATACTTGCAGAGAATGAGAACTGATTAAAATAAGCCTCAGGTACAGGTAGGAAGAAATAGGCCAAGACTTGGGATGTGTACAGAGTTAAGATAACAAACCTCCTTGAACCTGACAATATTGGGATGCCTCAATGATCTGTGATTTATAATCTCCCTTCGTACATTTTCATCTATCTGTTAAGAAAAAAAAAATACATAGTTGAGCTTAATGTAATGCAGGGAAAACCACATGCATGCTACCGAATTCCTTTCTAACTTCAGTTAACTCTACTGCATAGCTTAGCATGTAAAATCCAATTAAATTGATTCCACGAACTCTAGATAAGCTTAATCATAAGGGAGAATGGTGGTGAACACGGGGCTTATTGAACAAACAAGTGTCGAGGGTTTAAGGCAGCTATAACATTAGTTAAGAAAGTCTGCTATCAAGCATACTTTAGCATTTTGCTTTCAACATTTAGAACCAAAAACAACACTTCCAATTATGCGTTTGAAAACAGCAAGAGTTCAAGGGTCTTCCACTTTCCACTAAATCCCAAAAGAGACATGGGGACACAATACTAAGTTCAAATTCTATCCAAATACAAGAACAGCAAAACCAGTACAAACTACATTAGACAGAAATCCAGATGTACACCACTATTAATCACCAACACCTCTTTTAGCACCATCCAACTGATAACCAAAGCACCACCACCACCACCACCATTTCCAACAAAGAACACACCAATCAAATCATAAACTACAGACTTCAGTTGCAAAAATCCCCCACCCAAACCAAAACTTTACAAGCACAATAAAGAAAAAAAGAAAACTTAATTCACGAAAAATGAACAAAAATAGAAAAATTGAGCTAAAATGGAAAACAAACCTTTTCACCTCTCTCAATATACTTCACAGCAACAAGCTCATCAGTGTGCTTGTCCCTCATGAGCCTAGCCACCCCAAAATTCCCCGACCCAATATCACGGACCAGCTCATACCTATCACTGTCATGCATGATTGGCATATCCATTCCTGGCCCAACAGTCATCGCAGAACGATCCATCTCCACCCCTTTAAAAATCCCACCTTTTGTTTTTTCTATCACTATGCACCAAAAACAACAACACCCCAACTACAAAACCTTAAATCTCACATTGAAATATCCACAACCCAGATCAGATCTTTGAAAAACACAACCAGGGTCGTTGCTGACAAAATAAAACAAGGCAAAGCTGCTACTACTTGAGCCCGTGAAAAGGTTTCAACTTTCACCAACCAAACCAAATGGGGATATTTTATTCTTTCTTTCAGAGCTCGCAGTGGTTGAAGTTGGAAGTTGCAGAGCAGAGGGTCGGTGATAGGCTCGTGAAAGTGAAACTGAACCTGAACGTGAAAGCTCTCTGCTTTTCTCTTTCTCTGCCTCACTTCTCTTTCTGTGTGCCTTCTTACACCAAAGTTTATCTTTTTGATTTTATCCAAACCTGTGAGAATCTGAGATGCATGAGCCAGCAGGTTTTTAATTTCTTAATTTTTCTTTTTCTTCCTTTGGATTTTCTTTTTTGTGCTTTCAGCAATTCCAATGATGATCTGATCAGTTTATATTTGTTTCTCACTAAATCAGTGAAACGTGTCAACCACAGACTGAGAAATTAAGAACCTCTTTACTATTTTTCTACTTCAACTAAGTTACAACCTTTTTGGTTGGGACAAAAGAGTCATGAATGACATAATCTAAGTAATGCTTAAAATTATTTTATTAATGAAATTTAGATTATATCTTGGATATGAGATTAACAGATTTGTTTAGTGTATAATTTGACTTTGTCTAGTTATTACAAATGTTTAATTATTTTTTATCATAAAAAGTTCTATTAAACTAGTACATTTAAATATAAATAAAGATAAGAATAGAAACTTTAAAATAAATTATATAAAGAAAGTTTTTCACCCTTATCATAAACAACAAACATTATCAAAATGGATTATATTAATGAAGATGATTACTTAAACCACCTACATTATAAACTTTGGACATCAACTCTTCTTTTAAGATGTATTACACCAGAAAGGACTCTTCTTTGAATATGTATATCAATAATATCATAACTTTATAACTTTTAATAGAAAGAGTTATTGAAGTAAAAGGTTCTAAAACCCCATGATTCTATTTAAGTTATTTTATAATTTTTAATATCATAACTTTCATTTCAACTCCCTAATAGGTTTAACTTTTTAGTCTTAATGTATTATTTTTATTTTACCAATGATACACAATTGGCAAGAGTTACTTTATGAGTGAGTTAGACATTACTAGAAGGAGCACCCATAATTGAGCAGAGATTATAATAAGTGTGGCAGAATGGTGTCAGTAACAGGACCAAGAAAGAATATTTAAAAATTGGAACAATAATGTGTGCATATAAAAATGAGAAATAAAAGTAGATGGATAAGTTAATAAAAATGCTCATTGTTTGGTTGGTAGTAAAGGCAGTGTATTAAAGTGGTCGAAACTTCATGTCGAAGCAAAGGGAAAACGATATATTGGACAATACATATAAATTTAGACAATGTGATGAGTATAAAGGTTTTAGTTGGATAAATATATTAATAACATATTTTGTTTAAAAACTCATTGGACAAGGACTTGTATCATAAAATTAATGAGGATATTTTCAAAATAAATAGAGATGATAAAATTTTAAGATTACTCTTAAATAATAAGTCTATGTAGCTATATTTTCTTTTGTCGCGAAAAAAACAAAAGTAAAAAAGTTAAATTAACAAAATTAGTTTAATATGTAAAAGTTGTTTTCAATTAATTTCTATAAAATTTAGTTTTTTTTATTAATGTAAGGAGGAACTAATTTTATTTTTTATTTTTCTTTTCCAAAAATGATTTTAAAGAAGTTTCTCCAAACAAACATTATCTCTTTAACAAAATTTGTAGTAATTTTTGTAACATTACTTATGTTAACATGGTTTATTTTAATTTCTATTTTAAAAATATTAAGAATGCGATTATTATTTCATTTTGACATATTCAAAGATGATATTTCTTTAAGTTAATTAAGATTTTATTGTATTTGATTATTGTATATGTAGAGAATTAATCAATAAACATATCATTATTTATTATCACATCGTGTGATTTAGTATTTTTTTTATGTGATATTGTTCTTATTGCTCTAAATCATCTAATATTATAAATTATTTGTGTTTTTAAGCTTCTCAATTTGATAATAATAAATTAATAACAAAGTTCTGATTTTGATTCATTTTACATTCATTGGTGATTGATCCTTGATTAAGATTATTCTTTTTCTATTTTTTTTTATTATGAAGAAAATTCTTAAAAAAATGTAAAAATATGGTCAACACAATCAATATTGAGAAGTTTATAAAAAAGAAAAGCATCAATCTTTGGCACATCAAGATGTGTGCCTAGTTGAAAAAATAAGGATTTTGGACACACTTATTTGATAGGACTGACTTAGGAAATCAGTTTTGAGAATTTAACAAGAAAATATTTATTTTCTAATTCTCTTGACTTTCTAGGATGAAGTTCTTTATGAGGTTGAAGTAAAGTAACAACTTATAGATTGTGTCAATATTTGAAAAGTTATTCATGATAAAGTTGGTCTATAATAATTTTTTATGTGAAAACACTTGTTTTGATGAGATAAACATAAATCTGATGTAACTAAGAGACATGGATGTGAAGATGGAAGATAAAGATCTAATAATGATTCTTTTAGTCATACATTCCCCTTTGTTTGAGAATTTTGTGAATTTATTGACCATTAGCTAAGACTACATTATAGAAGGTGAAGTTTTGCCTCGATGATAAGGAATTTCACCACAAGGAAAATGACAGAATATATGAAGATAAGTCATTTAGGTTAATAACGTCTACTGCCGTCAAAAGAAAAAAGAAGTATAAAGAAAAATAAAGCCAAGACCAATCCTATAAACATTTGTAACTATTAAAGGAACTAGATTAATGAAAAAAAAAAATTGTCCTAAAAGACAGACACAAAGTGTACATGCATACTATGTTAATCTTTTATGTAAAATCGATAATGATTCTCTATATATAATGATTCTATTTGTAAGTGTCTTAAGTAATATCGTGATAAATACTGCGTTATTTTTTTTGTTGTGTGTTAAAGTTATAGTAAGTTGATAAATTTTAATTAACAAAATTTATTTGGAAATATATATATATATATATATATATATATATATATATATATATATTATTTTAATTTAAAAAATAAATGAGGGCAAAACTCTTAACTTCTTTTATCTAATTTTGAAGAAAATATTAGATTGATTTTAGAAAACTATTTTCTTTTTTCAAAAGTATTTTGATAAAAATATGTTTTAAGACTTTTTTTAGAACTTAAGATTTTAAAAGCTAGATTATATTAATACATCTTCATACATTAACAAATAAAACTCTTAATCTGGTATAAAATACATATTTTCAAATTTCTCCAAGTTCATCTTCAATTTTCTTAATAATTATAGAATATAAAAAAGGGAAAATACAATTGTATTAGACAAGAGCGGAAGTAGAAAATAAAATATTCATCCATTTTTTATTGAGAGAACTTTCTACACTCTCATAAAAGTTAGGACACATTTGCATGATTTGTCTGAAAAAATAGTAGTTTGAAATATAAGAATGCGTTTGTTTTACGGAATAAAAACTAATTCTCAAGAATATAAACTTGGGAATGTAGAATTTTCAGTAGGTTTGGAGTTTCAAAAGAATATTCTTGGTATTGTCCATTTATGAGAAAGTGATTACATCTTGATTTGATTCATTTTTATTGTCATGATAAGGAATGAGTGAGCTGTATCCTCTCCGGCATCAGAAAAGTGATTTTTTTAACCGGCTTATAACTTTCACTTTAACTCGAATTTTTATTTTAATTATTTTACAATATAAAAACATCGCTGGAACTGTTAAAATTCATCCAAACATTTTTTTTTTAATTTTCTATGAAATAGCATTCATAAAAAGGAGGTGCATCTTATTTTTACACGATATCCAGCCCAAACAAAGCCCAGTATGTAATTTGGGCGGAGACAGAACCCGTAAAACAAGCCGATATATATATGGCATTCCCTATATATATTTATATGAAAAAGGACGTATTTTTCCTGCACCTCCTTACTTTCTCTTTGCATCTCCATACATTCAGCACATTGACCACTATACCCTTAACAAAAATTCAAATAAATCCTATACTCCCTCACCTCTCAATCTGAAATACATAAAAGTTTTATGTTATGATGGTATAATCCAAAATAAAAATTTATATTATGGATTATATAATCTAAAATATAAAAAAATATATATTTTGGATTATATAATTTGAAATACAAAAAAGTTATATTCTAAAATGTATTTCGAATTGCATAATTTACAATATGAAAAACGTATTCCAGATTATAAATCTGAAATGCAAAAAAAAAAAAAAAAAAATTATTTTAAATTATTAAAAAAAAAAAAAAAAAAAAACGTATTTTAAATTATTAAATCCAAAATACAGAAGAAAAGTTATATTGTAGATTACATAATCCAAAAAAAGATATTTTTGAAAATATGGAGGTATAAGAATAATGCCTTATGGAAAAGACTCAACCAGCCTTTCACACCTTGAAGATGCTAAAATAGATTTGAAGTAATAATATAAAAAAAAATGTAATGTTTTTGCTTGATAAGGAGAAATGAGAAAGAAACCAAGAAGAAGAAGAAAAAACATATATGACAAAAAAAAAGAGTAAGATTAAAGGATTGTGTGAAAATCTTTAAAGCATAGATGAAGACTTATATAAATATATGTAATTTAACTTTTAGTCTTGTCTAATATGTCCAATTATAATAAATAATATTATATTTTAATTGTCTAACAAAATTACTTGTTATAAACAAAATAAAAAAAATCAATTTATATCAAAGTATATAATATACACCTAATCACCAACATTGTCACTCCAAATTAAATAACTAGTCTTAATACTCCTAATTAATCTACCATACTCATAAATTCAAAATCAAAATAAAATCACACTCTCTTTGTCAATCACAACTCCCATCATCATCACCTCTATACACTCTGCTTAACTGATAACGTCCAAGAGAGACGACACCCTTCTTTTGTTTATGACAAGGTAAAAAAATATAGTATTGTATGACATAAAAATCTAGTTTTATATAGCATAAATTATCTATACAGTATATAAATAAATATAAATGTGAATATACTTTTTATAACTTTGAACATCAAATATTCTTTTAAGATCTATGTATACATCTTTTTTATAACATAATTGTCTTATATTATTGTTTAGTTTTTCGATTAAATATGCTTTAAAGTGTATGTTTGCTCTAATGCTTTAATAGGCATATCTACTTTGAACATTTACCCACTTTGATATCCATGTTATATGTATATGTTCTAAAAGTTACATACTTTAATAGTAAGATGTCTCTTACTCTTATACCTGTTTTAGACTTCTAGAATACAATAATGTTTCAAAGGGATACTTTTTTTCTTAAAAAGATTTAAACGAACCTATCAATATCTTAAACTCTATGTTCTTGTAAAAGGCACTAAGTAACATAAATGAATATATAACAAAATGCCTACTTCTTTTCATCACAAAATTGATATTATTTGTTATCATAAAAGAAATATTATTAAGGCATAAAAAAAATTTCACGTAAGTATACATAATTTTAACTCTGAGACTCTTGTTTAAGATACAACTATGATTATAACAAATAATACCTCATATGCATAAGTTTATAAATTCAATAAGATTGCATAATTAGACATAATTAAAAATTTTTAGACACAATGTAAAGGAAAATATACACATATACAACTTAGACAAAGTTTTTAAAAGAAGCGACAAATGCTTTTTTATCTCAAGAATAGACAATAGTTTTACACAAAAAAAAATTATATACAAGTTTATTAAAATACAAGATACAAGTTAGAGGAGAAAACCAAAAGGATTATTCAAGCGTTAAACACAAAACAATGTTCAAATAAGTAAATGATAGTATTTTAATTTCTTATTATAATAGACTTAGTTATGGCTGGGACATGACCTTGAAAAATTTAAATATGTTAATATCATATTGAACATATTTTTAATGTACTATAAGTCTTAGACATAATGTAAAGAAATATAATATATATATATATATATATATATATATATATATATATATATATATATATATATATATATAAATATATATATATATATATATATATATATATTTATATATATATATATATATATATATATATAATTTAGATAATTTCTTCACAAAGAGTGATACATATTTTTTATCCAAAAGAAGAGAAAGTCTATTGAAACACAACAACTAGATATAAGTTTGTTAAAACACTAAATTCAAGTTGAAGAAAATCAGATAAAATTTAATGAAGCACGAGAGATAAAAATTAAAAACAAGATGTATCATTTCAAATAAGTAGATAACAATATTCTAAGTTTCCACTATAATAAGCTTAGTTATGATTAGGATAAAATCTTTAAAAAAATTATTTGATATCATGACACATTTTTTATGTCTAGTGTCTTAATATAATATCATTAATAATTGTATTCATTTTAGAGTAAAAATACCTTTATTTTTTAAATTTGATTTAAATAAGAATAAAGAGATAAATATACACAAACTTTTGAAACTTCAAAACGTATTTTAACTTGGTGAAAATCTATCACTTTTTCTTTAATACCTTTTAAAGAAATCCCACGATTATATCAAATGATATATTCTTTTAAAATATTTTTATTTTATTAATGTACATATTAATACTCTACATAAAAACAAGGCGTTAGTCCGAATAATATTGAACTTATTTTCCAAAAGTAAGGTATCAAGTTCAAGTGCTGTAGAAAAAATGTGATTGAAGAGAGATGATTAATAAAAAAATATTCATCACTAAAATAAGTAAATATTTCACACCTATATACCATGCCGTAAAAAAAATGGTCAACTATGGTTTCTAATGGAATTTAAAAACAAAAAACCTTAAATAAGTTTTAGATCCTTAACGTATTACTCATTCTTTCTTTGATTACCAATAAATTAATTTTTTAAATTGAGTTTCTAATAAATTATAAAATTTTGATTTAAGTTCTTGAAAAAGTATTTATTTATATTTTCTCTCTATTATTATGTTTTCTCTTTTAACATATCCTAAAATATTTTTAAATTTCTCTTTTATTCTCTCAACTTGGTTTTTATCATAATAAAATATATGTTTTTTTCATTGTATGATTACATTCACTATATATATATATATATATATATATATATATATATATAATTTTTAACACTTTAGATTATGTCACACATATATGAAGAGTAAGCAATGAAAGAGACTTAAATAAAAATGTTAAATTTTTTTAGTATCCATTTTTTAGAAAAATATTATACATTCAAAATAAAATTTACCATATATTAAAGATATGAAACTTATTTAAATCTAAAAGTTCTTGGTAATATAAAATATTCAGAAAGTAAAATGTTTTTCAGTGTAAAGATTCTATCCTTTACAAAGGATTAAAATAACTCCCAAGCTGTTTTTTCTTTTATCATGGTGGATTGGAAACAAATAGATGCCTTCATGAAGAGGGAGATGGTGGGGGAGTGACACAAATGACTTCTACCATGAACTAGAGCTGCTCTTCACGTGAAGGAATTTTCTTTAGTCTTCTTCTAAAGCTTAGATAAGGTATCTTCTGTTCTTTGGTTTCAACCAAGTTTGGTTACAAATTACATCAATTATATATGATAAAAAACAAATTAACTAAATGAAAATGAAATATTGATTTTTTGAGTACAATGATGCACCCAACATCCTAGTTTTAGGAGTGTGTCATGAATTTTGATTATGATTCTTTTACTTGGTCATCAAAAGTTAGAGATTTGTTGGCTATTAACAAACCCTCTACAAAGCCTTTAGTCAAGTTACACACCACTTTGTCTTTGTCAAACAAACCAAAATTCCATGCCTACCACTTTTGTTTTTGTCTTTTTTTTCTTCTTTAAATTGAGTCAATAAAATATTCTGTTATGGGTATACTTGTTTTGTGACAGATCCTGCGTCATGGCCCATATCCTGGTTGTTTTAATTTAATGCTATAATTTCTTCCATGGAGAAAAAAAAAAGTCCTTGCTATTCTTATAAAAAAGTTAAACTCACAATTATAATCTTATTATAAGTATAAGCTGAAATGAAGATATTTCTTATACTTTCTTTTGTGAACCTTTTAAGATGTGATACATTTATAATAATTTAAAGACATTTCTTATATTTTTTATAAACCTTTTTAAGACGGGATACATTTATAATAATGTGTACATTATTATTATTATTTAGGGTATACCTTTATCATTTTAAAACCGTGTAAAAAATGTAATAAATAAATCATTGTATAAATAATAACTTTTTTATCTGTTCCTACCTAACATGGTACACATTCCTAGAAGCATTGAATGCTGAAGAATATTGGCACACCAATTCCAAACTAGATGTCAGGAAGCAACTTTCATTTTCGACTTTCATTTACTTGTCCTAAAAATCATAAATCAATTAGATATTTATAATATATAATTAAATCTCCACCTTTCTTATAATATGAATTCGATTTAACTGTATTTTTTAATATGATAAGTATTAAATTGATTATCTTATTTGCATTCTCAATAAAAGTTTATCTTTATTCTCATTCTTGTACTCAATATATATAATTTTCTTTATATTCTCATTTTTATCAATGTATGTATTATACACTCTTACTATTTTAAATATTAATTATATAATTTTTTATAAAATATAAAAATCATAACAATAAAATATAATATTATTAAATATTTAAAATTAAAATATACCAATATTATTTTTTTAATAAAAATATCAGAAAATCGATATTTTTTACTGGTTTGTTCAAGGTTGAACACAAATAATAAATGTAAAATTTTTGGATGCTGAAAAAATTTGGATACAAGTAAATAATGTCTCTTGTTCTTGTTCTTCTTTTTGAAGCATGTGTTTGTATAGGTGTTTGAAGAAAGTTGTAATGTAATATTTTTCAGTGTTGAGTGGTTTTAAACTCATTTTGAATATATTTTTCTTTTGTCAAATGTTAAGCTTAATTATAGAGAAGCATTCAATGCTCTTCATACATCATTAATTATTTTTTCTCTCTACAATATTTTTGATAGTTGATGATACTTATTTCCCTAGGTTCTATAGCTTTTTATACCAAAACATGATAAAAGTGCACACCATACTAGGTAGATAGCCAGACCAAAGTTGATATATGCTTATGTTAGGATAGATGGTGGACAATGTAACTCTTGATTCCTAAGATATCTTTAATGTAAACTTATCTTTTTGGCATGGATAATTTTGGTGATAGATAGTGAAGACATTCCTTGCAATACATAATTAAGCTTTGAGAATAATCTTTATGTTTATGTTAACTTAAATTATGTTTGTAGTTATCATATGATTATCATTAACACTTAACACTTATCAAACATAGTGAAAAATCTGTATGGTGCTTTATCACCTATCACATTGAATCTTGTTTTTGTTTCTTGAAAATAAACCTTCATGTTTTTTATTAAAGGTTATTATGTAGGAGATCGCACATCAATTAAAAATAAAACAAATTTATAATATATAAGTGGGGACAATCCTCAACAAGTCAATTTTATAAGGATGAGTTAAACTTAAACTCCCTTATTAATTTGGTACTAGAATTTACATTTTTTTCCCTTTCTTTTTCTAAATTCTTGTAGAATTTAGTTGGAGAGATCGTAGAGAAACTAATTCCAGTAATAATTCATCTGAAGGTGTTTTTAACGTAGACATCATTCTAAATGAATCTAACTATGACATACAGTCGCAATTAATAGATATGCACATCACAAAGAAGGAAAAATTGTCCTACATCTGTGGAACGATGTAACATCTAACATAAGAAGACGAATAATATAAAAAATGATATATTAAAAAACCAAAAAGTAAAAAGATTGTTAATGTCTATGAAATTATAAATCATGAAAAAGATATATTTGTTTACCCATTGTTCTTAATATTTGAAATGTTTTGTCCAAAACTTTCTATGATTGAAATGATAAACTATATGTGTTTGGCCTGAATTAAAAGACATTCACTGCAAAACGAAAAGAATAAAACCTTAATTAAATATTATGAAGAGTTAATTGATTTTTAAGGAATTGTATCATCCTGTCAAAATAGTAAAAAAAAAACCTTAATGATACGAAGTTATATTAGAAGTCAATTAAAAGATTGACAGTGCATATATTCCTTAATCAACTGGATGATAATTTTGAACGAGTTTATTTTATATAAAAAAGTAACACATAATTTAGAAAAATATTATACATTGATATGGAAAGACACAATTGGGTGAATGACGTTGAAAATAAAAATATATGATTTTTTATTCTATGACTGTGATGCTTGTTACAAATGCTAGTAGTGAACAAGTATAATAAAGTATGATATTAGATAGATTGTAAATTTTTTTTGAGAAAATATCCAAATGGATTCACAATTTGGATTTAAAAACCACACAATTTTATAGTTGAGAATTTAATGTTAATATATATATATATATATATATATATATATATATATATATATATATATATATATACTATCTCTATTATTATTCTAAATTATTAAAGCAATCTTAATTTATGTGCACGTATATTTAAAATAGCTAAATATGGCTTTTGTCCCAGTATTTGGATATAATTTTTCAATGTACTTTTCAGTTTTTAAATTTTCAACATGGTCCTAATTTTATTTAAAATAGGTGAATATGATTTTGTTAATTTTATGTTAATATCATTGAGGGGGTGATCTGACAAACCAAATATATGTAACATAATAAATATCCAGTGGGACGAATGAATGGGAATATAGTGCACCAAGCTATTTCCTTTGCAGCACTTCTCACACACCACTTCAATATACTCTCATGCTCATCTACACCTACCACATTCTTTATTTTATTTTTTATTTTCTATAAAAATTATTTAATAAGAGTATACTTATTACCCAACAGAAATAAAAAAAAACATAAATTTCAAATATATATATATTGATAAAAATTAAATATATATTCTTACTTCATAACCCAAAATGAATATAATTGAACCAGTTTCAACATTTATCTTTTACTGATAAACAAAGAGGAAATTTATTAAATTGAGACAGGTGATTTAACATGTAACCATGACTAAAATTGATTAAAGACACACATCTATAGTTCCAATCAAATAAAAATAAAGACAACCAATATATTAATAACCATGCATATAACAATTTAAGTATAAACAATTAAAGAATTATAGGGAAAAGAGGACCAAAATATAATATGATAGAAGTGTTGGAATCTTAGCAAACCTATATATTTCACCTTTGGTGGCTTATGTGCTTCCAAAAGCAGTTGATTTCTCACTTATTAAAGTGCTTAGACTTTGAATATTAGAATAAGATAATTTATCATTATTTGACCACCCTCCACTCCTTCTCCATTTTCTATAAATTTTAACATTTAATAATTAACAACAACCAAATATAGTTCTAGATTTGGCACTTATGTTATAAAGTTGGTAAATCTGGGAAGAGATTACAAATTTAATTTATGTACAGAATTAATTGAAATTTATAAAAGTGACATTAGTTATATATATATATATATAAAGACTCTTAACAAATAGAGACACAATCGATATATCCTATAAGATTCCGATCAACAAGATTACGAGGCATGATAATGCAATATAAATAAAAAAAACACATTAATTATTTAAATAAAAAACAAAAATAACTAATGGGAAAAATTATCATTTCAATTGGATAATGCCAATTTTTCAAATAATGCAATGATTATCTAGAGTTATTGATAATCACTTTTACGTGTTAAACTTTTTAATAATTTAATATTTCAATTCTATTTTTTTTAAATGTCGTGTTATTTATGCTCTAAAAATTTATCAAATCATAATAGAATATATTATTTACTATATGATTTGATAATAGGGCAAAATCGTTGAAAATAATGTTTTAAGGTGACTACAATCACATACTAAATAGTAATTTTGACAAATATGCGATGACACTCCATGTTTATTTTCCTTTTCTAGTTTTAAGAAATGGATCAAAATATACTATTGAAAAAATTCCAATCAATTTTTAATAAAAAAGAGAAATAAATATAATTATTTTTGTAATAAAATGTAGAAAAAATACAATATTATGTGAAAAAGTGTCATTATGTTAGTAATGATAGCAACATATAAATACTTTATAAAAAAGAAGATTAATGAATACAATATTTTATAGAAAATAGTAAATATACATATTTATATTGTTTACATGATTGTTGTAGGTGTGAAGATTGAACTACTTTTTTTTTGGATATTCCAATCCAAACGTAATTACACACAACTTTTATTCGAGTTTGATCCTACCAAACGAAGTGAATAATTTAAAAGCTAGAAAGATAATGTCGACTTGTTTGGGCTCTAAATAAAGTTCAAGATGTTGCTTCATGAACGAGACAAATGATATAATACACTTTAAATCTATAGTCGTTATGGGTATGTTCATCCTAGAATAACTGGAAAAACAAAGTTCTTTATATTTTTTAATAGACAATACATATGCAAGCCATTTTCAATGTATAAGGGAAAAGAAAAGATTGGAGTTGAAGATGATGAAATTCCTCGCAGATTGGAGAGAGATCCCCCTATCAAACCAACACGCATGGAGATGGAGATCATGCTAAAGAAAGAGTTAGAAAATTGGTTTGCTCATGATATCAGACGAATGCAATACTTTTATGCTTCGTCTGCTCACACATCAGGACTTTCTTCGGAGAAGTCAAATGCTCATCCCCACATGTTACCACATTTTCCCTATGTGGACATTTTGTACCCTCGCTCTTAGGCTTAGATAAGCAAAGTGAAAAAAAATTATATTTTTATGATTATTAGTTTGAACAGGGCTTCACTACAGAGTTGCTAACTTGTTCAATAATATTTTATCCTAAGTCGGAATACCAAGCTTCTGGTCTCCTAAATAAGAACCTGCACTTAAAAGTTGCTTTGGAAACCACCAATATCATAACATAATCAACACGAGAGGCTTGTGATGAAACTATCAGAGAAGCCACGAGGTGGAAGGTAATGACTACATTCATGCTCGAAGCCAACAACCTCATCAACTCTTGTGGTAATCTCATCAGGGTGATGAAGATATGAAGGAGGTTGATTGAAAAGAGACCACCCCCTTATTGATGTTTCATAAAAAGGAAAAGAAAAGTAAAGATAAAGGCCAACATGGAAGCAAAGCTCATGAGGGAAAATTACTATAATCTCAAGGGGACAATCACAATTTGAGAGGGTGATCCATGAAGATCACGAGAGGTCAAACCAAAAGAAAAAGAAGATAAACATAAAAAACATAAGTCTAAATGAGCAAGCCAGAGAAAAGAGATCAAAGTCTACATATATTATTTTTGCTTATGCCTATATTGTAATAGATTGATATATAAGGTCTAATATTTCCTATAAGCAAAACATAAGCTTTAGTTGATTATAAATTATGCATCTACAATTTATGATGTAATTTGCATTGATTCTGTGTAGCCAATTGACAAAAGATTATATCTCCTTGATATAGTTTGACTAATGAAAATTAGTTTAGATTCGACAATTTGATAACCCATCAAACTTGTTATTTAACTTATACATTATGAATTTTTGTATAGTGTGAAAATTATTTGTGAAAACTTGATTTGTTGAAAGTGTTTAAATAATAAAATGTTTTAACTTAGTGTTTTAAGCACCATAAAAAAGAGGGAGATTGTTAAGGAAAAATCCACCTATGATTTTGTTGAAAACACACAATTTCAAACATGATCACACATAGCTTGTAAGATGATTAATATTTAATAATAGATCATACAAAATACAAGTGTTACGTCTGACAGGCGAAACAACACTTGCAGCCCTTCTTAATATATGACATAACACTTATTTGATCAGAACATACGTTTACAGGATTAGGTAATAGGCACAAATAACAATGTACCTTTTGAATAATCACACACACATACACATATGTGTGTGTGTGTGCACATGTTTACCTTTTGATTGTAAGAAATGTCAGTTTGTTAAAGAAATACGTTTAAGATTTAAAATATAAAAAAATATCAAAGATCTCTTGAGACATGAGTTAAAGATGTTTTCTTCATCAACATCCTGATATAAAGAGTCTTTCATTTTTGACCCAGTTATTTCCCTGTACGATATACACTTGTACCATGAATTGGTACAAAATGCTATACTACCTTGAGAGATAAACATTGTCAGCTATCAAGGACATTGCGAATAAAGAAGATCATAAATTAAATTTGCATTTAACGTTGAAACTCGTCAAACAAAGAGTGAACATATATAGAAGCTAAAGCTACTCAACGACTATAAACAGCCTCTCAACGACTATCTTCTTCCCGTGCATATATAAAGCTTATCATTAAGAAGAAGACATAGAGAATAGAAGAGATACAATGCAAAATCCCTTCTCAAATGAAGAGTACCACTTTAAGTCAAAAGAGCACTCCTCTAAGTTAAAAGACCAAAGGTTGAATAGTGCCAAAACGTTGTTCAAATCTAGAGTAATCCTCAAAAGCTTCAGAAGAGGATCCCAAAGCTTAGAGTAGGAACACTACCAAAATACATGGATCTAGTAAAACATTAAGGAACTCACTAAGAGTGTTTACGTTGCCACCTAAGAGAGTGAACCTTCATGTTGTATCCATCGAAAGACATAATCCCTTCATGGAGTGAAAAAACATCTAAACTAGGAGAGAAATCATAATTTTGTATTTATCAATATACGCATTTTTTTCTAGTGTTTAAAGAATAATCAGTTAAGCTAGGAGTGCCTTGGTAAAAAAATACTTAATTGGGCTAGAAGTGGCTTGAGAAAGAATATTTTTGTTTGATCCAGGAATGACTGGGGAAAGAACACTCCTTGATGGGATCATCTAACCGTGGCTGTGATTCGAAAAATACTTAGTTAGCTAGAAACAACTAAGTGTAAAGAATACTCACTAAGTTAAGATTAACTTGGAGAAAGAATACTCAAGAAATTAGTCAAGAGTGACTAATAACCCAATGAATACTTGTTAAGTTATAAATGAGCCTAAAGAATACTTTGTTATATTTCACAATATTAGTCCGCCTAGTTGAATTTAGCTTATTGGTTAAAAACTAAATGTAATTTGTTTTGATAGACAAATCAATATAAATTATTATATATATTCTTTCTTCTTATCTTCTTTATATTTATATTATATGTTATTATCATCAACATTAACTAAAAAGGAGAGTTGCATTTAAAATAAAATTTAAAATATAAATGTCCAAAGAGATTATCTATATTTATTTTTTTAAAAAAATTAAATTGTAATTCAAACTGCTTTTTTTTTTCTTCTAATATTTATGTTTTCTGATCTTATACACTGATCTTATACACTTGAGTGGGATGAAAAGTGAGTTGTAATTTGTAATTATTCATTTTTTTCTCATCAAATAGAAATTTGTCGCCTTTCATCTCACTACCACGTACGCGTTTAAAAACTACGTGTAGGTACCAAATTTTTTGCAAATATTTTAAAAGAAATAAAAAATTTATATAGGTATTGGATATATCATTGTAAAATTATAAATTAGTTCTCTTAAGTTTTAAATGATTTAAATTCAAGTCCCCTCACTTTATAATTATGTTAAATAACTTATACTTTGATTTAGTCCCTTAAATTATAAAAATACGCTTGTATTTACATATGTATTAACATGACTTAAAAATGTAATAATACTTCTCAAATATAGCTAAGACCTCATTTTTTAATTACTTTCTACTTTGAAAATAGACGAGTTGACATTTTACCTGTAGAACGGATTCTCGTTGAAGAGCCCTTGATTTTATGTGAACAACAACAAACAAAACAGAAAAAAAAAAACATTAAACAGTATAATATATTATAAATCTCGTTAAAAGTTAATTAAGAGTTCAGATTCTTCTAGAATATTGGTTGGTTTAATTTAAAAAGTTGTGTTAAATCCACTCAGATCCTTTTTTAAACAGATTTTGATCTTTGTTTAGAATATATAGTTATAGGTTAACAAAATGCGGTAGAAGTAGATATATCATTGATTTATGCAAATTAAAAAAACGCATAACATATTATGATAAGTATTTTATTAACCATTTAATCAAATTTTAGAGTAAAATACTTCATTTAGAGGCAATTTTTTTTTCACAAAACAAAAAAAATTTAATATTTTTAAGATTTCACAAAATCACACAATACCATCCATTAAATGCTTAAAAGTGTTAAGATAGAATAAAAGGTGTCAAGGATTGTCATGTTGGATAACTTTTTAACTAAGGAAGATAAATATGGAAATAAAAAATAGAAAATACTTGTATAATTTTACAAAACGTCAAGGATAATTTATATATGATGTGTCCCATATTTTTGAAGACAGAATAATCGTTGATTTTGTCAATAATTAATACTTTAAAAATAGTTTAGTTCATTATTTTCAGTATATTTTTCCAAACTAATTTTATCTTTTATTAACACTATTTAAACTGGAACCGTTACTTAAAAAAGTCAAATGGAATCCAATATTTCTAGGAACAAATATTTTTAAAATTAAAATTTGTAAAAAAATAATATTTGTATTCACTAATAACATTAACAAAATTATACTTAAAAAAACTCTATATGCATATACATACTTTATATTCATAAATAGCACTCTTATTCATTTTTACCTTCCAAATCAGTGAGATATTCCATGGTCACATCATAATTTTATACCATAAAACATTTATTATTATTTTATATAACCATGTTTCACTTTTGTTTTACTGATACATTATTATTTGATTTGAAAAATTGGTCTTTCTAACATTTCTGATTCGCAAATCTCAATCAAAGTCTCGTCCATATTCCAATTCCAAAGTCCAAACCCACCAATCCTGCACCTATAAATTCCCTTCTCTTAATTCTCAGTCTATCTCTTTCTCTTTCTCTTTCCCACTTTTTAAAGAATAATAATCTGGAAGCCACTGCAACTCACAGAACAGAAGAGAACAGAAGAAAAAGAAGACCCTTTTCTCATCAGAACAACTTGCACTGTGACACCATCATCATGAGTCCCGTTCCTCAAGAAGAACCAAGCTTTGATTTCAGACCCTCTTTTCTTCGCAAAACCGTCACTGGGTTTCTCTGCCACCTTTCCTCCACCCCAGATGCCTCCCACAAGATGTCCTTGCTGCAGGACTTTCTCAGCAGATTGGAACTCGAATTGCTCAAGATCCAAGCTTTCAAACGCGAATTTCCTCTCTGCATGTTCCTCTTAAACGATGGTTCGTCTTTTCCTGAAATCAAAATCACTTTTTGAACGTCAAACCAATGTTGGGTTGGATTAGTTGGTGAAGATAAGACTCGTATCTCACATGAACGATAAGTGTTTTTTTTAATGATCTCTTGTACCTGTGATGATGATGCTGAATCAACGTTGATAAAGATTATGTTTTTGATGGTTTTGGCAGATGGGTTTGTGTTTATTTTCTCTTCAAGTTTCATTGGACTAATATTTTTTTACGGTTGCAGCAATTTCAGCTTTGAAGGTGGAGTTAGCGAAATGCAGAACTTTCAGGTCTGAACCTGTTTTGGAGGAGTTCATTCCTCTGAAGAGGGAGTATGACAAGAAGGAGGATAGTGAGAAGGAAGAGGAATGCAGCGACAAGAATGATTGGGTGAGTTCTTTCCAGCTTTGGAACAATGACGATGAGGCTTACAATAGGAGCAATGCATGTAGATTGGACCAGAAACAAAAGAAGGTAGTTACAGAGATTGTTATATTTGGGGTGGGTGAGTGCTGTAAAGATTATGAATTTAATTTGGTGTGATTTGTGTTATTTGACCATGGCAGAGTAAGGGAGAAGAAAGAGAAAGTGTGGACAAGGACTATTTCCAACATGCAGGAAATAGAAATGTAGAGAGGGGAATTGGTATGCCTTTGTCCACTTACCTTGCAACAGAGGAAGAATGTGATGGACTTTCTCTTCGGACACCTGCATCTGCAGTGAGAAACATAAGGGAGGGATTTGATTCCAGAACCAGCTCTTGCAGGGTGGTTTCCTCCGCCACTTCGCCCCTGATGCTGCCTCAAAGTGGCCGGAAACAAAGGAGGTGCTGGTCGCCGGAGTTGCATCTCCGCTTTGTTAAGGCATTAGAGGAGCTTGGAGGCTCTCAAGGTATAAGGCTAAAACTCACATAACATCAATCTGATCTAGGCACCTAACTAGTAGAATGGCACTTGGCATTTTGATTGATGGAAACTGTGAGTGGGATTTTAAATGGATGAATTAGCCAAAAAAGAATTGTATCAGTGTCATAAATTGAGGGATTTGATGCTTGAATTGTGTGGATATGAAAATAATTACTTTTTTCTTCAGTTTGGATCAGCCAAGACACAGAAAACTTTACGTATTGCATTGCATGTATATTATATGGTCACCCTGAAAGTTCTTTACAACCAGATTTGGGTTCTGGCAAGTCATAATCATATTACATGTTAGTTCATAATTGTCTAATCTCTTTGTTATTTCAATTGTAGCAGCTACTCCAAAGCAAATTAGGGAACTCATGAGGGTTGATGGCCTGACCAACGATGAAGTAAAGAGTCATTTACAAGTGCGTTGATGTTGTTGCTTTTCTTCTTGTGCCTCCTAATGTTTGATTTGAGATTAATACATGGCTGTTTATTGTTGCAGAAATACAGACTTCATACAAGGAGATTTGCAGCTGCTACATCTGCAACTTCTGATAGGTCTGCTGTGGATCTTGGAGGCTTGTGGATGCACAAAGAATCCTTGAAGGGGAGAAGTTCTGGTTCTCCTCAAGGCCCTCTCCAATTCACTACACAATCTGGGGAAGTGACATCCACAACAGAAGGTGACAACATGATAGATGATGATGTAAAATCGGACTTATAACTGGAAATGTCACATTCAAAACATGGATAAGGTGATGTGTAGATATTTTTCTCACCGTGAATTTTGCAGATAAAATTAGAGGAGTTTCACAACTACTCAAGAACAACACATGATACATAAAAGAGGATGGATCTACGGAGAGAGGCTTTTGAATTATGAGTTTTGATATGATACTCTGAAGAAAGAATGAGGTTTTGCACATTAAGAAGCAGGAGCAGTTCATTTTTCCAATATCACAATGATCATTCATTTCTTTCTTTTCCACGAAATCATTGTAGAGCTGAAGGAGAAATACTCCAAAGTCTTTGCTGGGATTTCTGCAGTTACAGGTGGATTTTGGAGTTTCATGATTTCATGGTTGACTTAGCTTAGATTATCCATGTTTGAAAACGTATACTGATTGTACAGTGTCAAAATAAGCTAATGATGTAACTCTCATTTTTGTTCCCTATCTTGTGTATTGTAATAATATTTGTGAAGGATTGTGCAGCTTTTAACTTGGAAAACCTTGATTAATGCTCTATCAGTGTTGGAGGAAAGGTAGGTTATGAAATTTGTCATCAGGGTGAGTTGTAAATTTACCATAATAGCTAGGGAGTGAGATGAAAGAATGCTTGATACAATTTTGTACACAAAGTCCACAAGAGTGTTAGAAAATTTGTTAAAAATATGATTTTGATAATAAAAAAAGAAATGTTGTTGAAGTTCTATACACATTGAGTTAGCAAAATAAGCCCTTAAACCTGGTGATATTTGGTGATTATGTTGGATGTAAATGAAGTAAATGGAAGGGAAATGGTCTCTTCATCATTAAATTATGTTGTCTTTGCCTCTAAGATACTCTTTCATCATCAAGTGTGAGGAGTGTTGTCTATGTTTAATTTAATGGCATATTCATAACATCAGATGACAGTGTCTCCAAAATCAGACTATAATGAAAATTCTTGTGCAGTTTAGGAGAAGAGGAATTTATTTTGAAGGGGAAAAGTCTACCTATTTGTCTACGTATTTCTATTTGGAGTAGAATTTTCTTCTAAAAAGTTATTACAAGAAATAGAAGTCACATGAGAGAACAATGTTCTCATGCTGTTATGCTTTTTTTTTTCTTCAATTTGCATCATCACTGTGGACCTCAGACATTGACATCCAATGAATGTAATTGGCTTGATTCAATGTCATATTAAAAGTTCGAAGTTTTAGTAAAGGAAGTTTGTTGATGCTTGTCTCATACTAAAACTAAATGAAGCAAATATCTAGCGTACAATATTAAGAGATTACAGAATATATTAAGCATTACTCTTTGTATTATCTTAATTAAGTGATTAAATCAAGTTTTAACATTCATTATTTTTATTCATTGAAAGTAGGTCAAATCTAGGGTTAAAATACCACCAAAATAGAGAAAAGTTACACCGATAGTTGTAAGAAATGGCTACAAGTCATTTATTAGAATATCAACTCAAAAGTATGAAGCAAATTTTCAACCAAACTCCACTGACCAGACACCAACTTATTCCAATCTTTGAATCTACTCACTATTGTTTTAATAATTAAAACATACCAGGGGTGTTTTGTGCACATACTTTAATCTTTATTAAAAGCTATTTTTTATTATCCATTTTCATAATAGTTTAAATATTGCACATAAATGTTTTTCTGTTTTAATGGTAACTTATTTAAATTAAATGAAACTTAACTTAAATCAATTAATACTTCAAGTTGTTATTATAACTCTCAAGATGACATCCATCTATTAAAAAAATTAAACTGATTTATCTATTAATATTTAGAAATTTTATCAATATTATTTATATATGAAATAATTTGTACTGAAATATTTTATACTCGTATTAATTGTCTTGTTTGAGTGATAAATTATAAAATATTTTACAAAAACCATTTTTTTCATACAAAATTCATTTAATATTTCATGCTTTTATTAGAAAAATGACTAGTGACATGATTTTTTTAATAAAAAAATAACTTATGCATATTTATTTCGCATCTGAATAGCATTATTGGATCCTCTTGATCAAAGTTTATCCATTTACCTAAGCCTAGTCATGATGGTGTAAAACAATTACCTTTTTCTGATATCTTAAGAAATAGATGCACTCGGTTTCAACTTTCAATGTTTATCTTGTTGAAGGTGCATGACAAAACAGTCTCTTTCAAACAAAATAATAGAGAAGAATCTTGCAGAGCCAAGGAGCCCACAAGCTCATCTTTGATCCTCTTCCTATAAACCTATATCCTACAATATTCTAACATGATTAATTATAAAGTTTATCAAAACCATTTAAAAAATATTATATACTTATATTTGCTGTAAAAAAAATTATTTTAAAAATTTATCATTATTTTTAACAGAAACCAAGTTTTTCAAACATGCCAATAAATGTTTGGCATCTAATTCTTGCTAACATAATTTGGGTATAATATGTGGAGAATAGTATTATTACATAAACATTCAAATAACCAAATCACATGGCCAATAAATAAAACAAATGTGTGTAGGTATAGATAAATAAGGTTGGTCCCACCCTAGAAGAAGTCATTTCTTGAAAGATTCTGACACCAGCCAATTCATACTTATCCATCATAGCAGGTTTTTTTAGATATTATTATGCTTAATTTGTATAAAAATATTGACTAATCACTCTTAAAATCATTCTTTTTTTTTTTCTTAAAATTTGAACTTAAAATCTTATTTTGAAAGACCAATTCAATTTTAGCTGTAGTAAAATATGTCCATATTTTCTATGTTATGGTGTCAATAAGAAAGAAAATATAAGATATTATACACGCAATACTATGAATATGAACAAGGAAATACAACCAAAAAGTGTACACGTTGAGATGCGTTTGGCAAAAAAAAGCCAACTACCACCCACCAATACCCAATAGATGTTGAAATATATATTAATTTCTGTACCTAACTTGGAGATATCTTATCTTAGCTTGTCCCAAAATCTATGTGAAATTTGATTGTGTTCAACGTGGTTTCAGAATCTTTGGGATGGAACATTCATTAACAGTTGAATTTACTTTTAGAAGGGTTTGATGTTGATCTATATACCTTGTTAATTACATAGTTGTTCAACTCTTTCCCTAAGGACAAAAAGAACCCTTGTCTTTTGCATGGTACTATAAGTGCTTTTTGAAAACGTGTGTTAGTGATTAATTTATTTATTTGTTATAGATTTTTAAAATAATCATTAGAAATTGAAAATGATTGCAAATGTTATTTTAATTGCAAGTTATTTGAACTTGTGGTTGAATAAACATAATTGAGAGAAAAAATCTCACTGAAGTAACCAGCCAAATTTTATAACAAAATTAGTCAATAAGAAAATAAGTAGATATTTATATCAATAATACTGTTGTTATAAAAAATAACTCGTCAAACTATTTAAAATATGTTTTTTTTATTAATCTGAATATTTTTTTCTTAAATCTCTAAAAGGTAACCACTGAATTATTTTGCACAAGACCACTTATTTTTTAATCTTCATAAATACTTATGTAAAATCAAATAAATTATTCTATAAACTAAAACTAAATCATAGGCTAATCTATAAAAATTCTCTCATTTACCTAAACTAATTCTCATTAGCGCATAATTTAATTTTAATACAGAAAAGAAATTCTTATAAATATTTTTTAAAAATTATAAGAGCATACCCTAATATTGTTTTTGGAACAGATTGTAAAGCACTTTTGCAAGCTGGAAATTGTGGCTCGTAAGATACAGTCGGCTATCAGCTATGATAACTTTTTAGAAAAAGATTGATAGGTAATATATATATATATATATATATATATATATATATATATATAATTTTTAAAAAATTAATTCCAATGGTCAATAATTTAGATTTCAGTATAATTATATTTCAAAGAATTAGTTTTAAAAAAATAATTTAAGTGATCTAACAATATTATGTGTTTATATATATATATATATATATATATATATATATATATATATATATATATATATATTATGTTTAGTAATTTTGAAAATAATGTTTTATGCATTTGTATGTTATGAATGACAATTTATTTATTTATTTATATTTTGTTGGATTGGTTTCCATAATCATCTATCTTAGATTTTGAAGTTTAATAACATGGAATTTCTAATTTATGAGTGAAATGAGGGGATAATTGTGATGAACTATATTATTAATTGATTTTCATATATTTCATCTCATCTTAATTGAGAGTAGATTGTAACAACTTTTATGATTAAGTCTTGTAAACAAATAATAATTATTTTGAAAGTGTTTAAAACATTAGATGTAAGAACAATAATAATATATTAAAGGCAAATCTTTTGAGTTGTGATGGAGAATAAATTGGTATGTTGTTGTGAATATTTAGATTTGTTCTAGCTTCTTATATGTGATTTTAAATGCAAAATATGTTTCTAGCATATTTGTGTTAGAGCACATTAAGCACACTTACATTTCACACACATGTTTCATAATAAAAATTAGTTAACAACTCATTGAGTACTTAAGTAACATACACCATTAATTGAATTATTTACAACACTTTCTTCCCCTTAATTCGGATTAGTAACAAAGTTGGATTAGTCAATTTTAAGAGGCTTGACTAAAATATCAACCATTCATTGGTTCTTTAATATTTTAATTTCAATTTTCCTTTATTGACTTAATCATCTAGGAAGAAAAATCTTCTTTTAATGTGCTTGCTCCTTCCATGGACAATATGATGTTTAAGTTTATAGTTGACTTATTGTCTACTACCATCTTTATAAGCTTTTTACTTCCATTTTCATTTATGTCATCGAGTTTAAGTCACAAATTTTGACTTGACAACCTCCCATTAAGGTTGCAATGTATTTAGCCTCACATGAATTATTAAAACACGATGAAATAGGTTCTCCAAATATCAGAAACAAACACGTACTCTATTGTACTTTTTCTATCACTTTTATTATCACACTAATATAAATCACAATATCCAAATAGTTTATCAATAATGTTTCTATCATATTTTGAAAATAACAATCTATAACACTATAACATTTCAAGAATAGATGTAAAATTTCAAACTCTAAGATAAGGTCTTTTTGATTGAATCAAACCTATTTTTACACAATCAAATTGCGCATATGGTTGATTTTGAACCATTTATACACAATTTTTAGATTGCATATAAAGTTGAATTGGTACAAACACTTTATTACTTTCAGTTGTAGACTTTCAACTCAAACCTTTACTTTCAATAACAATAATATCTCTCCTCATTACTAACTTTTTGCCAACAAAGTTGTATGATTTATATGCTCTGTTAAATGATATCCTAGAAACACAGTTAGCTTTCCCTTATCATCTAACTTTTTTTTTCTTTCATCAGTACGTGTTAAGAATAAAGGGAACCAAATACTTGTGGATGACTTATTGTAATTTTTCTTCCTGAGTCACATCATGTAGGCTCTTAGTTGAACTTTTGATCAAAATATAGACAACAACAAATACAACTTCTCCTAAAAATAGTTTTGATATGTTCCTTTCTTTAAACATACATTTTGACATGTTCATCAACATTTTATTCCTTCTTTCATCTTTTTCATTATTTTGAGAATAACTTCATGAATTATATCTTCCTTATCACAATAGGAATGAATATTATTTGAGTTGTATTTACTACCCTCATTTATTAAGAACTTTGATGGATTGTCTATATTGCTTCTCCACCGCTGCCTTAAACTTTCTAAACCCCTCAAATGTCTCACCTTTTCTTTAATCAAACAAATCTACAACTTTCTTGTTAAACCATCAACGAAGGAAATGAAAAATGTTTACCTCTTAGTGAAATATCTTCACAAGACTACATATATATGAATAGATAACTTATAATAACATTTTGTTGCTAGAATGTTGGATCTGAAGGGATTTTTATTCTTTGTTTACTTATGACACAACCTTCGCATTACTCCTTCGACTGCTCTATAGAAGACATACCATGCATTATCCCTTTCATTTTAGTAGACTCAACCTTTTAAAACTTAGATGCCCAAATCTTTGATTCCAAAGTTAATTCTGATATTTCATAATAGCTATAAAACAATGACATTCACTAATCTGAATTCTAATTTTAAAAATTATGTTCTTCAACAAAGGAGCCTTTAGATCAATTTTCACATGTTATAAACTTTCATTACATTCTGCTCCATATTCATGACATAACCTTTTTCTACTAATTATCTAAGGCATAACAAGTTGAACTTCTTTTGTAGTATAAAGTTTGCAGTATAAAGAACATTTGTTACGGATATTGCTTTCCATTTTTTCTTTGAATCAAAAATTTACCCATTCCTTTAGCGGTAAAAATGCTATTATAAGCAAATTTCACATTTCTTTTGAATTTTTCATCAAGACTAACAAACTACTCTTTATTTCTTGTCACAAAAATTTAAACATCCAATGTCCAAATAGTAATAATTAGATTTGATACATTTTGATGTTGTCACCATGAGAAGAACATGATTTGAATCGAAATCATCACTATCACCTTGTGTCATTTGAGCTTTATTCTCCTTCATATGCTTTCCTTTATTATTGTAACATTCATATGCAAATGACCTGATTTTTACAAGCATGACCCTATATATTTCTTATCAAGTTTTTCGTCTTCCTCTATTTTGTTTATCTCTCTTCTTGACAAAGTTTCCATAACCTTCATTCTTCTTGTGATTGTCACCTTTAAAATTTTGATTTGAGAATCAACTAGGACCTTCATCGAAATCTTTCACTTGGTTCTTCCATTTTTCCATTTTTTTTTCACCCCAACCATCATTTCTTCCAAATGTTTGTGCTTATAAAGCTAGAATTGTAACTCTCTCAACACTCCTCTTAAAGAAGCCTTTGTTCACGAGCTTCAAAAGAATTTTGTATCTAATCCACCTTCATTTTTTCAGGATCTTTCAATTCCTTAAATGTCATTACAATGCGATCAAATTGGGGTGTCAAAGTTCTTACAACCTTCTCAATCATTATTTGTTAATATGAGAACATCTCACCACAAGCTTTCATTGAGTTGCGTATCACTTAAACTTTAATAAAGTAACAACTTGATCAATCATACATAACAACTTACATTGTCTTCTAAAGGATTGAAACTTCACTTTCTCAATTTTATTGATATCTTCATATGACTTGTTGAAAATATCCAAAGCAACCTTGGTTGAATTTATTAAAGATATCTTTTTAAGATTCCACACATTGATGGATCAAGAAAAGAACTTTCCAATATTTCTACTTAGATTCCTTGTAAACAGCCCTCTGCACCTCTATAACACATTCCTTCAATTCTTGAACGTTATTCTTTACAATTTTAAACACTTTTAAAAACCAAATAATACCATTTTGACACTCCATCGATCAAAACTCTTGCCATCAAGAATTGGAAAGTTGGTAAGAAGAAACCTATTAGAACCTGCCATGTCACACTCTTAACCTTATTGACTTCCACACCAAAACAAAAATTCAAAATTAGAAAATCCTCATATGAAAAGTTTCTCACACATCATAATAACTCACAAGCTAGTGAGCATCATATATAGGTCCACAATCAAAATAGCTCTAAATATACACTCACATGAACAAAGAAGAAAAGGAAATAATTAACATACAACAATAAATGAATTGTTTATAACATTTTGTTTAGGTGGAACAAACGTACAAGTGAACATAAATGAGACCATAGAGTTTTGAATAATAAAACTTAAATTCTCTTTTCTTTATCTTTTTAAAATATTTTTAATCATCTGTGATATAGATTAGATAAAATTAATTATTTTAGGTTTTCTTAGAACAATTCTATTAAAGATTTGTTGTGATTTTTAAGTAAATTGTAAATATCATTTTGTGTTTAAAAAATTTCATTTTAAAAAATATATTTCTCTGATTCTATAAATTTTAATCGAGAAGTTAAATATGTAAAACCATTATCTAAAGATAAAAGATGATTTTTTGGTATTTTATTATTACTTCAAGAAAAGCATATTTTGGTGGAAGATTGTTGCAAAAGGTTTCACTTAATCCTTCCATCGAGACCATTTCTTGTAGTTACAGAAAGCTTTAGACTTTTGTCATTTGGTGCTGTCATCAATCATAGTTCTTGATGTGAAAGAATTTAAATAAATACCTAACCAGTATTCCGAAAAGATGGACAAGGGAAGCAAAGAGTGGACGCGTGAATGATGCACATGAAGAAGAATTCAAGATGATGCTAACCTCGATAACACTGGAATATTTATTGCTTACAACCATTGGATTGGATCTCCGACGAAGCTATATCATTGATAAAAAGTACAGTATTAGGTTGAGACTATGTTTGTACATAGAATTCTGCAAAATGAGAATATTCTCGTAGAGAATAGAGACAATTACAATGTACAGTCACTATTTTGCTTGGGAAAAAAAGAATATTGATAGGTATTACCGTACAAAACAATAGAGGTCAAAAAGTTATGAATTACAAGTTGTAATTATCAAGGCCCAAATCCCTCAACGCATCGGTGGCAGCATCCTTGCAGTTGCTATGTGTTTGTTTGGCCTTCCTTATGTATTTCTCAATTCCATTGTTAAGTAAGATTGTTCTGTCCAATACAAAATTTGCAACAAGGTTACCATAACGAGGTGATAGGATTCACACTCTTCTGTCTCTAGCAATGTCACATTTGCCTTACATGCAATCTTTTTAAAACCGAATCAGTTGTTGATTTAGTTATAAAAGATGTTCATAATGGTCAAACTGATATTAATTAAATAATACATAAACTATAACTAAAAAAATATAATTTTATAACTAAAATAAAAACATAATTTTATATGTTTTTAATATTTAATGTACACATGCTGTCAAAAGCAAAATATTTAATGTACACGTAAAAGATTAAATTAAACATATCATGATTTTTAAGTTTAATCTTTAATGAAATACAGCAATATCTATGAACAATAACAATGTTACATCTAAAATGATAAAAAAAAATGACAAATTAATATAAAATTATAAGGAATCAAGATCTAAAAATTGTAAATTGATATAAATGACTAAATTATATACTATAAAAAAATAATAATTATTGATACAATAATTTATGCATGTGTAATCCTTACTAAAATATGTTTCTATTTGTCTTAAAAATATTTCAGATTAAATTTTAAAAAACAAGTAAAAAATATTTTTTTGAAAACACTGTTCAACCCACAGTTTTGAACCATCTCGGAAATGGTCTGGTTTTTAGCATTAATGGACCAATTACCAAGTCAATGCCCACTTAAACGCAACTGTCTGTTCTGGTTTCTTAAAACTACATTCATAGTAAATACTGAAAGGCAAAGACTACAAACGAGAAAACAAAAAAATGCAAAGCAATGTATGACTAAACGTCTTGCATAATAAATATCACGAATCATAAACTTGCCTGTTTTCTGGATTTCTCACTACTAGATTTCTGATCATAAGACAGGAGTTTCTCTGCATTTGGTGTGCTGCTGGAAATTTCTGCATGGCCTGAACAGCCAGCTCACCCGCACCAGCTTCAACGGCACGGGCTGCGTTTTCGGGTGATCTTAAACAAAGCACAGAAATAATAGACATAATCTGTGCCACGAATAAAAGCAACAAAATCAAAACAGGTACAAGATGCACATATATATCCACAAAATTGAAAGGAAAACAAGTAAACCACGAACTTCATAGAGAAAATTCTGTCCAGGATATGGTCTGATATAAATTTTGATAAATTTTGGCAGGCGATAGCATGATCAAGTATATTAGGAGTCTGAACCCAGAAACTACATTACGAACCCTGATTACATCATTTACATACTTCAACAGCCCCTGTCAAATTGACTAATGCCTATTGGGATTACTATAACGAAATTGCTGTGCCCAAAAAGAACAATTCAATACTTGGAGCGGGATGTTTTAGTCTGAGAGTGATTTTACACTGGCTCCCTAAACAGATATTGCAGATTCTCACCTCTAGCAAAACAGAAGGGTCATCGGCAAATCTGCCTGAAAGTGTGATCAGCTTATCCAGTCCTCCTTTCTCAACAATTTCACTCTTGTTCATGTCACTTCCTGCTAACTGATCAATTAAAAAAAAAAAGGAGTCATTTAACTTAATGAAATGAAAAAATAAAAATATACTATTAAAGTAAATAGTAAATTACACACAACTCTGAGATTTCGTCACATAGCACAAACAATGAAAGTACCCATGTAACAGTACCAATTTCACATGAATTGAGAAAAAAAAAAGCTGCTAGAATTTTTATTGAACGCGCTGAACTTCATAAAACATTCTTTACCAGCATGTGTACTGGAATGAAGTACAGAAAGGAGTACAATTAAAAGGAAATAATGTTGAAAAAGGAATTCAATATGGAGGGAGGTAGAATTTTTATTGAACGCACTGAACTTCATCAAACATTCTTTACCAACATGTGTACTGGAATGAAGTACAGAAAGGAGTACAGATTAAAAGGAAATAATGTTGAAATAGAAAAGGAACTCAGTATGGAGGGAGGAATCTTAGAAGAAGAAAAACTCAGATAAGGAATTAGACAAATCCACACATCATGCACCCTCACCCTAACTCCTATTTCCTTTCTGATACACCTCAGCCCCACACCAAATCCTTCCACATAGTTAGTTACTTTCAGCCAGCTGCTCCTTCTAGATTCCTGGATTCCTGGATTTGAAACAAACTTCTGTGCCAGTTGCCCATTCCCTCACTGGACCACATTTCAATCAATTACAGAGGGACACCACGTGATGTTTTTAAAAATGAAGGAAAGTTACTGTTATGTATAAAAAGGGTCCGTGTAATATTTTTCAAGCCAATGAGTTAGCATAAGGGTAAAAAAATAGGGGAGTTTTGTGCAATCTTACAGAGCTTAAGGAGTGTCAATGTAATTCACCCTAAAGCAAATGAGATGTCATACTAAAGTCAACATTATCAAAGGTGACTTAGTGGGTAGACTCTGCCTTGTTTAAACCTTATAAGATAGAAGCAATCAAATAATGAATATGTTTAAGCCCATTTCAGTTTTACCTTCATTACTCGACTACATGATTCATATCATACTATAAAAACTTATGAGTTTGAATTGGAAATTTATGAGACTATTTACTGCAAACTCCAGCCCCTGATTTTATGGAAGCCAAGTGAATTTCATCAGCTACGTATTCCCAAAAAAATGGGTAGCATTCACATTTTTATTTTTATTTTAAAAATATGCAAGGGATTTATCTAGGACACAAACAAAGCACACTCAAATCCAAGTGATAGAACTTATAACATACGCGAGGAAAACTGTCAGCTAAAGAAGAGAATGTAGGACAACCATCAAAACAACAGAGAAAGAGACAATGCAAACCCTACAAAGAACCAGTAGCAGTGGAAATCATATTATAAAAAATTAATAATAATAATAAACAAATCACTAGGTGACCTGTCAGAGAAACATTTTCAACCTATACCTTTGAAAGTAATGAGCAACAAACTTTGGCCGCAGCTTTGTTGCCATGTTCACCGCTGTCATCTATACATCTGAGTACTGCATCGATACCACCTTTCTCAGCAATGGATTTACATATTTCATCCTGCATCATAAAATAACAAAGATAACACAAGAGGCCATGCAGCAAGTCTTCAGTTGGAAGATGCTAGTATGGCTAACACAACATGCTGTAATGAAGCCAAGGAATGAAATATTCCATGGGAATGATGACTCAACAGAAAATAGTGAAATGGGACAGCTAGGCAACCAGAGAGAAAATAACCAACTAAGTGGAGAGAACATGTGAAGGGTTGGGCTCATACGAAAGAGAAAGGGAAATTGTTGAGGAGGTGGATTGTGTCATGCAACTCTATTCCTCCTCTCTCTCTCTCTTCTGCTAACTTTTCTGATTCCATTACTCTGCCTCCTTTCTCATCCTATCAGTACTACTCATGTAATTGGTTACTCCTCCTCCCAAGTATACACACAGGGTTGATTTTACTTTTCATACTCAACAAGGCAGCAAAGTACATTGTATTTAGTGTGTCATTACACATGCTACGTTTAAATCTTGAAAAACGTTTAGTTTAAGAGGGATAAAAAGCAAAAGCCACCTAATAATTGACCAATGTGACTGCAAGTCGTGTACAAAGATACACAGGCAAACATACCCACCATTAGCCCAAAGTTTAATTTCCACTAACATGTCCACACTGTTGCCTCATCTGAATCAATAAAATCTCAACCATTGAAAGCATACACGGAGAGACAGTCCATAAAAAGTCTTAGTCTTTCAACAGCTATTTTGAGACAAAGTATGACTGACAATTTGTCACCACAAAAATCACCTAAAACTATACAACTACATGTTTTATCTAATGGCTACATTCCTATGAACTTCCAATACAAACACAATTTTGCGTACTCAACGTAGGATTGAATAATACTCCACTTACATTTACAGCAATGACTTTCAAAGTGGTGCATGCTGAAACTAGGTCACATGAGGAAAGCCCTGCACTCAGAGAATCCACAAGGGCTTCTGCAATTCCAATCTTGGCAAATTTCCGTGCATAACCATATACCTGAAAACAGATCAAAACGAATACTTTTGTCATGATGTACACAACTGAAATGATAGCAAATTTACAATTTTGAAAGACATGAACTGAAATCCCTTGTTCACTATTCACCAAATTAAGTTCCTAACTTTGCATCCTTTATTTCTTTATTTTCACATGTCTGCGTAGTGAACACCTATGACACTCATAGGACTATTTGGTCTGGAAAAATATTTCCATCATGAATTTTTCAAAATAATGACAAAAAGCCTTGTTTTTCTTTTTTTTCATTTTGCTTTCTTTTTCATTGTTTCGTGCATTCATCCCACATAGATATATTTGAGAACAGCACATAAAGTAAAAATAGCATAACGATTGTTCAGTATAAACCTTTAACACTGCCAACCAATTAGAATTATCTTTATGTGACTACTATGAAAGTGAATGAACTTATACGTTATTGGATGATACTATAAGAAACTTTTCCGGTGTCAATGAGTTCTGTTAGAACATGGGGAATATGACTTAAGTACTCTATAAGGAATGAAATAACAAACCCAACTGACCTACAAGTCAGTGAATAGTTAACTAATGGGTATAATTAGCAATGTAAATGCTGCAGGAGCAGTTTTCGGAAACCCATTGTGAGGAGAGTGTTGAGACTCTTGAATTCTCAGTAATCAATACAGAATAAGAGTTCTATTTTTCTCTCTTTCTCTACCTGTGTGAATTCTTTCAATTCTTGGTATTAGTTAGTTGTATCACATTATAAGTAAATTCTTATTTTGGAATTACTTGTGAATTCATGAAAAACTAGAAATGATTTCTACAATCAAACAAGAGAGTAATGATATAAACCACAATCAAAATTTATACCCACTATTGTTATTCATCATACAAGAAAGATAAAGTAAAAATAACTAAAACTTGTTGTCACTATAAACATTTCAAGATTGTCAAACAAACTCTGTGCTTTTCCTGTCAGCCAATTGCTTCATTCTCTCTTGTGCTCTTTTTAAATGAAACTTAAATATCTTCAGCATCTCTTCTCTTTTACGAAGGATAGCATTTTTTCTCTTTTACTAAGGCTCTTATCCACCAAATCAATGTTGGATTCTCCTGGTAAATATGGTAAATGAATAGGAGGGACCTGCCCATACATGATCTCATAAGTAGTCTTGGTAGTTGTGTGATATGTGGTGTTATACCACCATTCTTCCATAGAAAGCCACTTTCCCCATTTATGAGGTGATTCAGCCTATGAAGACTGGATACGGACACGGATACGACACAGATACGGACATGCAGATACGGCTAAATTAAAACTTATAGGACACGGAGACACCGCAATATATATATAAATTATGAATTTTTTAAAATATACTAATATATTATAAAAAAATTATATTAAATATTAAATTGAAAAAGTAAATTAAAAAATATTCAAATTTAAAACATATATTATAATATAATATTAAAATAATCTTATAATATAATATAATTTAATTATACATAAATGAATAAAAAATTAAAAAAAGTTACCTTTTATAAAAGGTAATTTTCCATATTTTTCTTTTCTGGAACAAATGCTTCTTCTTCACGCGGGAGTTTTTAAGAGCAGCAAATCCTTCTTTTTGTTGCACCAAGTTTGCTCCTTTATGGTTCTTCTTCACGCACGGCACACACCTTTCCGGTTCTTTTTCACACTCGGCACACACCTGTCTGGTTCTTCTTCACGCACATTGTTTAGGTTTTCTTTTCGTTTTTTCTCCTACGCTTATTTATAAGTTATAATGGTTCTATTTTTGATTTGGTAAAAGACGATTCATTTTTGGAAGGTAGTTGTAGATGTGAAAATTTTTCAATTGTGGTTCTGTATTTAATGTTTTTCGTTTCCAACGTCTGTTTTTCCACTTCAGTCGTGTTTATTCCGCTTCTCCTCCTTGGATCGTGTCCTTTTCTGTGCGTCCTATGACCGGCCCAACACCCTACATCCGATGCGGTATCGTACGCATTTCTGGTGTGCGTCCGTGTCCAATGCAGTCGTACGGTGGGAAGCAGTAGTAATATGCCGTGTCGGAGCTTCACAAGATTCAACACACATGTACCGGAGGTAGGTTTCTAAACACCTATTCATAATTTTTGTTTGTCTGTCTGTTTGGAGATGAAAACTTGTAGAAAGTTTAACATGTACCCCTTGTACTGCCATAAATTCCTACCAAAGTTGACTCATGAAAACTAAATCCCTGTCACTAGTTATAGTTTCAAGAAAACCATGTAATTTGACCACATTAGGATTGAGCGACATTCTTTACTATATAAGGATTTAGCAAGTATGTTCAGTCAGTCCACCACTACAAAAATGACTTGTTTACCTTCTGTATTTGGCAAGCCTTCTATGAAGTCGATGGTGATATGCTGCCAAATTGTTTGAGGAATGGGAAGAGGTTGTAGCAGCCCAGGATTGGCTACAGTGTCATCTTTGTTTTGCTGACAAATAGAACAACATTGTATGAAATATTTGATGTCTCTATTCAAGCCCTTCCAACAAAGTACTGCCTTCACCCTTCTCACGGTAACATTCATTCCTGAATAACCCCATCTACTGATGCATGCAATCAAACTAATATTTTTTTCCTCAGCACCAAGTCATTCCCAACCACCAACTTACCCTTCCTCCTTAATTCCTTGTTTTTCCATGTATAGTCTTATGTGAATTGACACCCTCATGTAACTATTTGATTATCTTCCGTAAGTGAGTGTCCATGAGCCATGATTGTTGTATCTGATTCACTAAATCTGATTATAATTGGAGTGTAACAGTTCCTCTACATTCAACTGTTTCCATTCTAGAAAAGTGCATCAATCACCATATTGTCTTGTCCCTTCTTCTACTCTATGGAAAAATCAAATTTCTTTAATTTCACTAACCACTTCTGCTGAAAATTTGTGGTCCATCTCTGGTCTAATATGTATTTAAGGCTATAATGGTCAGTCTTGATTATGAAATGCTTATTCAACAAATAGTGTTGCCACCTTTGCACTGCAAAGACCACCCCAATAGCTCTTTCTCATGTTGAATAAGCATGTTGTTGTTGGTTAAAGATTCTATGATAAAACTGCACCTATTCCTTGATCAAAAGCATCTACCTCCACCACAAAGAATTTTGAAAAATCTAGCAAAGCTAAAATAGGAGTGTTGCTTATCATCTTCTTTAATTCTTCAAATTCATGTCTATCCTTTTATGTCCAATTAAAGTTGTCTTTTTCCAACATATATGTTAAAGGTTTAGCTATAACACCATAGCCATGTACAAGCCGCTACCTACTAGGCCCAAAAATCCTGGCTATTGTTTCAGCGTTGTAGGTAAAGGTCATTCCACCACAGCTGCCACTTTATTGGGGCATGTAGAAACTCCCTCTATAGTAATAATATTGTTAGCACCAAGACTAAGCATGTGATTTGATGAAGTCAATAAAGACCATTGCTTACTGAAGTTTCTGATGGATGAAGTTTCTGATGGATTGGATCTGGACTATGTTAGATCAATGCCTAGCACGTGAGCTGATGAAGTCTGCCTCATGAAGAATCTGTTGGAACCAACCTGGACCAGAATTGTTCAAGTGAAGACTTTGAGCCAACATGAAGATGGTTGGGTGATTCGATCTTAGTCCTTAGTTGGGTTTGTATGTTGATGATTGGCTTAGTCCTTAATCATTAGTGGCATGGTTCATCATTCCTGAGGTGTCTAAGAGATTCACAAATATTTTTATCAAAACTGGTTTTAAGAAAAATAGCCCAAACTAATTTTTGCTGAAAAAGTTTTTCAATCAATTGAATTTCTAATACAATCGATTGAATGTGACAGTTATTTTTGTTACTACTGGAATCTTTGACTGGATCAACTAACGGTCAATTCAATCAATTGAATGGTTTGTTCAATTAATTGAACTGTGACAGCTAAGCTGTTTTTAAAACTGATTTGAGTATTTAAAGGAATGGGCACTATCATTTTCAGTTATCTAAGATTTTCGAAAAGCATTCCTTGAGATTTTCTAAGTGAGATATAGCGCCCCTTTTTGCGATCATCCTTTCACAAAGCATTTCAAAACAAGAAACCTCCAAGAACGTGAATCTTTAAAGCATCCTTGAGTGAGGTTCTTGCGACTTTGGTTCTGGACCAAAACTAAGTCTTCTACACCTGATTTTCATTCTTTGTAATATGTTCTATGTAGAAGTACTGTGTGATCAATTTCTGATCTTGTTGTTCTGTAATCTGTTTGTTGTTTTCAATTACTGGATTTGTAATTGAGTTGGTGCAGTGGGTTTCTGCACTGGTCTCACATCTGCTAAGGAGTTCAGTAGAGGGTGAGTACTGCGGGAGAGCAGTGTTGCTTGCGGACTGCAAGTGTTGTGGTGCAGTGAGTTTCTGCACTGATTACACACTAGCTGAGGGGTTCAGTGAGGTGTGGGTTTACTGCTGGGAGCAGTTTGTAACTTGCTGGGAGCAAGAGTTGTAAACTGATCTTGTGATCTTTTTAGTAGAAATCTTTGCTAGTTTGCAAAGGACTGGACATAGCCCTTGAGGAAGGGTGAACCAGGATAAAATCTTTGCGTTCTTGATTTCTTCTTCTCCTTTCTTGATCTTTTTACTATCTGCTCGCTTTCGATTAATAAACAGTTCACTGAATCTATTTACATATAATTGAATCAACTGTGTTTCTGAGTTATTTCTAATCTACTGGATTGTGTTTAATCATCTTGAATCTGAATTAATACATTTCTATACTGTAAACTGTAAACTGTTTTCTGGATTTATCTTTAATAATTTCTGCTATATTCAATTGATTGTTTACTGGACAATCCAAAATTACACGAGTTGATTGATTGAATTAAGAATTTTCGTTCTCTATTTCAAGAACAAATCATATTTGCGAAAAAATTTTGAAAGTTCAATTCACCCCCTTTTGAACTCGGTCTAAACCTTATTTTACAAATATGACCCAAATATTCCACCTGTTGGACTATAAAATAGCATTTAGATCTCTTTGCGATCAAGGAATTTGCTTTGAGTGTCTACAGTACTTCTCGTAGGTGCTGTAAATATTCTATTAGGTTGGTGTCAACTAATATGTCATCAAAAAACACGAATAAAAACTTCCTCAAAAACCTCTGAAAATAATATTCATCAATCCCTGAAAAGTAGCAAGGGCATTAGTGAGACCGAAGAGCATCACTAAGTATTCATAATGCCCAGATTGTGTTCGAAAGGTTGTTTTCCAAACACCAGCAGGGTTCATGTGGACCTGATTATACCCTGCACACAAATCAATTTTAGAGAGAATAGTAGTAGTAGTTCACCTAACAAATCATCCACTAGTGAAATGGAAAGTTTATTTTTCACGATCCCTTTGTTTAGGTAATCAACACGAAGTCACCATGAGCCATCTTTCTTCCCCGCAAGAACCACTGGACTAATCTAAGGACTGCAATTGTCTTGAATAATTCCTGATGCCAAATATTCTTGGATCAGTTTGTTAATGGCATCCTTCTGATTTTTAGCAAATCTGCAAGGTCTTTTGCTGACTGCATTAACTCCTTGGATTAGAGGAATGTGGTAATCATGTCCCGATCTGAAGGGTGGCAACTATTATGGTTCTTGGAAGACATCTAAAAATTCCATTAACAAATTTTCCACTCCCCCTAGTATTTCCTACTGCTCTGCATGAGTTGTTAGAGACTACGGAACGTGTTGAGTCTGCCATAGTTGTGTTGGAAGGTTCAGGTTGATACTAATTGTTGTTAGATACCAAATCTCCAACCAAGGGAATTGAGGGTTCCTCCAAAAAGAACCAAACAACTCCATCAACACCACAAGGGAACCTTAAGGGAAGGTTTCAATTAACTCACCACGAAAGCAAGAGCGTGAAACAGAAACTGAAAGAGAACAAAATATGATTCTTCTTAATTTTTTTTTAAACAAATACATTCCTCTTTTAAAAGAGATAACCATTTGGTGACCATTTAACAAGTCACCGTCAAACACAACCTTCTAACCCACATTAACCATCTATGAATCACAGAAAATAATTAAAATGTAACAAAGTGTCCACGGATAAATTTTACCAAATTTCTTCAACATTCCCAATAATAAACACACTAAGTGCATGTTTACGAAATGTACTCCTCCTTCTCTGCCAATTGAAACAACATGAGGTGTCTATTGGGACAGCGATGAGAGGGTGTGAACTTCTCATCACACCAGAAGCATAAACCCTGCTCCCTTCTAAGTTGTTGCTCTGCTATTGTCAGTCATTTGATGGGTGAATTGGTGCTTGTGAAGCTTCAACCTTATCGCCAACACTCGATAACATTGCACAAGAACCAAAAACTAGGAATGAAATAATTCGACCCATTCAAAGTTGCGAAGAAGCTGAGTGAGGGTGTGAACTTCTCATCACACCAGAAGCATAAACCCTACTCCCTTCTAAGTTGTTGCTCTGCTATTGTGAGCCGTTTGATGGGTGAATTTGGTGCTTGTGAAGCTTTAACCTTATCGTCAAGACTCGATAACATTGTGCAAGAACCAAAAACTAGGAACGAAATACTTCAACCCATCCAAAGTTGGTAAGAAGTTAAGTGAGGTGTTCTTTAAATTAGAACTGCCAACAGAGGCTAAAATTCATGATGTGTTCCACATCTCAGTTTTGAAGAAATTTCGAGGAGATAAATTTGATCATCACTTGCCTTTACCCTTACAATATACAGAACAATGTCTCCTCTTAGCACCACACTCTATCATCAATTGCAGGACAGTTTTACAAGATGGTAAGGAAGTTAACCAAGTGCTGGTTCAATGGGGGAAGGAAACACTTGTGAGGCAACATGGGTGAATACAACAGAATTCTCTAAGATTCATCTTATATCAACCTTGAGGGCAAGGTTGTTGCTATAGGGGAGGGTAATGTCATGAGGAAAACAGAGGACCAAGTGTTAACATGAACTAACAACTAATGATGGAGTGAAGCATGATGCTGAGCTGGAGGAATTAGTTACTCCACGAGGACACTTGGCAGGCGATCCACCAAATCAAGAAAGGCGCAAGAGCAACAGAATGAAGAGCACAGGTAGGTGGAGGATGGATTATGCATGGTAACGAAAAAGTGTTATGCAATTCCTCTCTCTCTCGTACTCTAATACCCCGACTCATTCCTTTCTGTAGCCCTCTTCTCTTTCTCTCTCTCACCCCATTCTTTCTTCTCCTGGTCTCTTATATCATTGCCAAAGAAACGCAGCGCCCCTTTATCTTCCCCCTCTGTTTTACGGTCCAAATATTATATTGGGTCTTTCGTTCATTTTTTGCTATTGCTGTACGGGTTTAATACAATCAGTGATACTATTTGATTGAATTTTGAGTTGCAATTCCTTTTCATTAATACAAGTATTACTCAGATTCATATTTTCCTCTTCTAGTTGGACACTTAAGTTTGAGTGGATTTCATTTTGCTAACTGAGTTTGCAAAGGCAACCTTGATATTACTTTCAATCGAAACCCGGTTTCAGGCCAAATGTACTATGCTAACATACTTTCAAGGAAAATCAAACTTACAACCAAACAGAGTTTTCTGAACAAACGTAAATTTGAAGTGACCAAAATGTAAACCAAACATAGCCCCCACACATTCTCAAGCAGCCAAACATACCTGAGAAGCCACGACTCGATTGTCATCCGGCGTCAAAAGCGCGCGAACCGCGTCATACAAACTCTGGATCCCCTTGTTCTTATGCAACGACAAGATCTCCAAAACCAACTCATCAACCTTCAACTCCACAAACGACTCCTTCACGATCTCATCGCCGGTCGCCGCCGAAGCCACGACGCGAAATCCACTGCTCAAGACCTCCACATCCTGCTTGTTATCAGCCATAACACCAATCACCATCGCAGGTCCGTCACACCGCTGAAACGCGCCCGTACTCTGAACATCTGAAACGACAGAGAGAATCAGCGTTTAAAGGGAGAAATTCAGAACAGTAGTCGCAAAACGGCAACGGTTAATAAACGAGAAGTCAGAACCGTGAAGCAACGACGACAATGCGTTTAACGCGGAGAGAAGGAGCGCGCGAGATCCGGCGGCGTGGGGGATTTTGGAGCAGAGCGAACAAGCCAACTCGACGGCGCCGTTTCTGGTTGCAATTGCTGCATTTGAAGTTGCATTGGAACACAATTCGTGGAGCGTGTCAAACGTTACAGCGAGTTGGTTATCGTCGGGTTGGGATTGGAGGTGTTTCAAGCGGTCCAAGCATTCGATGACGGGGTTGGTATCGCCGGGGAGGGAGGTGACGATGCCTGCGAAACGACGTAGTTTAGGGATTGAGAGAGGGAGAAGAAGGTGAGAAGAGAGAGGAACCTGAGAGATCGACGCCTTGGAGAGTTAGGGTTTGGATGGCGTCTTGGAGAGCCTCGGTGGGGTCCATGCCGAGGTCGTCGATGTTCTCTTTCACCAGTTCTTCGAATGCTTCCTGCGAGATCGCACGCGCCGCCATTGCTTCTTCCTTCACTCTCTCACTCTCACTCTCTTTCTTCCTTTGCTTCTGTTTCTGAAACTTGAGGCTTAGTAGGTAGGGTGAACTGATTTTGAAATGGAGATGAAACGGCGCCAAGATCTTTCTAGGTTCTGTTTGGTTTCTATTTCCGATATGATTGTGCTCGTCTCAGAATAATTAAGTACAGAATCTTCGTTTCATCTCAATTGGAAGAGTGACGAGTTAATTTATTTTGTGTGAATTTTATTATCACAGTTATAATATAACTGATATTTTATTAAATATTGCTAAAATAGATGTTTCTTAAATAGATTTTATTTTTAAACTGAAACTTTATGCATATCACGATGTAATCTTATGCTATATTTTAATCATTATTTTTATTTAAATAAGTTATAACTTGGTGTTAGTTTTTATTTTAATAATTACCGCCTTTTAAAATCTATGAAATATGGGGATAAATAATATTAATTAAGTGATTATTAGAAAAAAAATAAACTCTTATGACGGTGAAGAAAAAGAGAAAAAAAGAGAGTAGAATGGGATGAATTTTGAGGTAAACAGAAAAGAGAAAATCTGGTATGACAGTAGAAGATGTCAAAGACAGGGCATTGCACATCCCTATAATCTCCATGATATGAAGTTTACTCCTGCTATAACTTGAAGTTCAGGAAACTTCATTGTGCCAAAAGAATATGTAAGAACTCATTGGTATCATTTTAAATAATCACAATTACAAGGAAATCAATGGTGCAACTTCTTTTGCACATTCATTCACCACTAATTATATGAAATGACCATCGAAAGTTGTAAATAATGTTTTTAAAATGTTGGAATTCTGTTAAAATCACCTTTGTAGTGTATAAGAGTGCATCCAAATGCCATTCATAATTCTCATAATTATATGACTTTCCTAATCATCAATATTCTAATAAATTATAAAAAATGAAATAATACATGATTCACAACTATCATAATTTAAAAATTGAATATTTATATTAATTAATTGATTGATCTTTATTATTTTTGTGAAGTCCTTTTTAGAAGACAATTCATATAAAAGAAAATTATAAAAATAATATTTTGACATTAATTTTGCATTTGAATAGAGAATCATAATTTCTAAGATATTCAAATATATTGAATTTAAATTTATCTAAATTTATTACATTTTAAGTTTTTTATTTAGATAAAGTTATTTCACTTATCACAAAATGTAAACATTATTTAAATATTAAATAATTATTAATAATTTTAAAATATTAATATTAATTATCTTTTTCAATCAATCTATAATTTTTTTAAAATTGTCAAGATTTTTTTAATTGATATTGATAATATTTTTAAAATTATTTTTGTTAATATTTAATTAATATTAACTATCATTATTTAAGCTAACATTGATCGATTTATTTTTATTGTTATTGGTTAGAGATTGTCTTGTAACTTTCTTTTATTGAGGTCCACTTAAAAAATTTTCTAGTTAACATCGGAAAAAAACAAGCAAACATAGTTAATGCTAATACGAAGTTTTCAAATCAAAATTTACAAAATTCTTAAACAACTATTAATAATATTAACGAATAAAAGATAATTGTTAGACAAAGAAATAAACCACTAAACGTCAACATTTATTATTATGATACTCACATTTGTTTAAAAGGCCAAAGTATACCAACAAACAACTCTTTATTTGTTCTATGTAATCTTTAACCACACTGCATTAAAATACTAGAAAGTTGATCAAAATGATCAATTTGAAACTATACCATAACTTATTAGCCAAAAACTTGAGACAACATATAATAAGAAAAACAAAAATATAATAAGCTGCTCTAGTTGGTGCAGCTCTATCATGGCCACTTCCAGAAGGAACGAAACATTGGCATGAGAGCAAAGTTCATGGTGCCATTGCTGCAATGGAAGCCATTTCTCTCACCACATGCAAAGTAATGAGGCTGCCACCTCTTCAACACAAACTTGAACCCCTCTCCTCCACCTTGCACGGGACTCGCCAACATCTTAGCCTTTTTTATGTCACACTTCAAGAAGCTCTCGTAACTCTTGAACATGTACACACTGTGTGGGAAACTGGTGGCATTTGGAGCATCATATTTGAACACTGCATCACAAATTCAATCAC
>Ga0209489_100139_pt1 | contig 108412 bp, 43 predicted proteins | sample SiratrowhiteBW_FD_187527 | JGI IMG/M metagenome (GOLD analysis project Ga0209489, IMG submission 187527) | Root nodule microbial communities of legume samples collected from California, USA - Siratro white BW (SPAdes) (version 2) | ecosystem: Host-associated > Plants > Roots > Nodule | place... | reverse complement strand
TATATATATATATATATATATATATATATATATATATATATATATATATATATATATATATATATATAAACCACTTAATTTTCTATTTGATAGCAATAACTCTGTATTCAATCTTAGAAGAACTCTTACTAACAATTTATTATTTCTTTAACTTTTATCATATCAATTAGTCTCCAAAAGAGACATAAAAAAAATGGTAATGAATTATCGAGTTTTAGAACAAGTAAATGTAGAAGAAAATTACTTTATTAAAATATAACTTAACTTTTAAAAGTACAAGTATTCAAGAAATTTTATTTAAGGTTATTGCCTTACTTTCTTAAATGTAATATGATATATTGAATTGATAGAAGTGAGTTGAGCAGAAAAATTGTATTTAAAATAAAAACCAGATCGTTGACTTCTCGGTAACAACCTCAGTGTCTAATGTATATAGTGTATTAGTTGTTGGCCCACATAATTATACTTTGACTAAATAACTATCCTCTTTAATATATGTGATGACTGTTCCTATGAGAACACATAGGATCCACGATGCATAAAAAGGGAGCTGGTTCAGAACCACCATTCTTTTGCAACTGCAAACGGCAATATTCGAAATGATTGAAAACTGTACTTAATTACGTACAAACTTGGCTGTGCTAGTTAGCGGAATTATTCATGAAACAAAAGGCATCTCTTGTTTTATTTATGCATAAAATGGTTTAAAATATAATGGAAATAGTAAAGTTTGATAGAGACCATCAAATATTTAAATAAGTGTTTTTCTGTCACCGTATTTTATTTTGGAAAATGTTTTTTTATATACCGTCGTTAACGACCCTTTTCTAATAATATATGAACTAATATTAATTATTAATATATAAGTATTCTTTTATGTGAGTACTATTTGAGAAAATCCGAATGCCCTCTGTCATATGATGTTCTCATTCTTCACTCTATCCATTCCTTTCATTAGCAATGGTGCAATACCTGTATATCGTGCACACCAAACTCCCTTTTTTTAAGTCGATCTTATGCGCTGTTATCTAGACCTTGGTTATTTTGACAATTTTTATTTTTATATACAATAATTTTTTTATAATAATATAATATTTAAAATTTGTCACATTAATTTATATATTTATATTATTATAGTAGTGCAGTTAATTATGAAAAAATTATATAAAAAAATAAAAATTGATAAAATATTTTTATTTATATAGATTTAGTCTTCAACCGCGTGAGTGAAGGCTAATTGGCCTGATCTTATTTGTGGAAGAGGTGTTTTTGTGTACAATTTTCATATCCCATCAAATAAATATATATATATATATATATATATATATATATATATATATATATATATATATATATATATATATATAATTTATGAAAATAATTTTACTAAATAATTTTTTCTTAAAACAAAAACACACACACGGTAGCTTTGTCTCTCCATTTCTCTCCATATATCTCTCTTTCCTCTCTTTCAATTTCTTCGTCAGAATTTGTTCTAGCCTTGCAGCGGTTAAGAACTCTAAGACCCCTTTTATTGATCAAAATCTCAATTAAAATAAGTTTCTATTTATTTCGAAGATCCTTTGTTATCTATTTTTTCTTAAGTTTTTGTTATAATCTTGTTAGAAATAGTTGGAAAAAGTGTTCATTTCAACTTGATTAAGATTGTACTAAAATTTAGTGTTATTTGGATAATATATTCTAGATCATTAGAGTTTGGAATAATGTTATTGTTTGGTTTGGAGGATTTTCTTTGGAGATTAAACTTTTCAGGTAAGGGAAGCTAGTTTTAATACTTTTAATATAACCTTAGGTTAGAAGACCTGACTGTGAATAGAATTGATACTGAATTTCAATTTCTATTATAGAGTTGTTGTATAAAGAAATTGATTGATTATGTATCTAGCATGTGATATTCATATAGCTTGATAGACCAGAATTGTTTCTGAATATTGTGAATTTTGAATTGTTAGATATATATGGTTTTGCATGATGGAATTGAAATAATGTGTGTAATGACTGATTTATAGACTCTTTTGTAATCGTTTTGGTTGAAATGAAACAAGAATATTGGGGGTTGACAGAAAATCAAGATACAATTGTTATATGCATCTACATACTTCAATATAATTGAATTGATATAATATGTGTTATGATTGAGTTATAGGTTCATATGTAATTATGCTGGTTTAAATGAAACCAAAGTACCGGAGGTTGAAAGGAAATCAATGTGTCATGGTTACATATCTATGTATATGTTTCAGAATGGTTGAAATGATGTGATTTGTGTTATGAGTAAATAACGACTTCATATACAATCATTTTGATTGAAATGAAATCAGAGTACTGGGGATTAAAAAAAAATCAAAGTACGGTGATTGCAAATGAATCATTGTGAAATATGCTTGGAATAGAGTATAAAGGATTGTGATTGAATGATATACTTATTTTTTTTATTTGAGCGTTGATATTTAAATTCTTAAATCTATTTACTTCATTGCATTTTATGTTTGTTTATAAGTTGTTGTAGGTGACATCAATTGTCTAGTAGCAGAGGCCAATGGGCCAAGTCACAGTTGAATCATGGTGCTTGGGCTAATATGCTCTTAAGTAGAAAGAGTTGTGACTTGACTAATCGCTATAACTTTTAGCCTAGTGGTAAGCGCTCAATCCAACAATTGGTATCAGAGACGATGATTCGTTGTGGTGACCGACTTAAACAAGTACAATTTGATTTTTCTGTATCAAAAGTCTTTCTGACGAATTTTCAGGCAAGTGTGTCCCATTATGATGACGGTACTTTAAAAAATGTTATTTGTGAGGTAATCATGTTTAAAAATGTTTTCGCTCAAGGGGAAGTGTATCAATGTGGAAGAGACTCTCACTTAAGAGGGAGATTATTAGGTATCCAAGTGTGAGTCTAGTCCCGCATTGAGTAGAAATGATAAAGTTGAGCAACATATAAGAAAGAAGACCCATAAATCTAATGCCTTAAAATTTTGGGTTGAAAGTGATATCAATTCCTTGTGTGGGTCTGACGTGGGACAATTGTTCAAGAAGAACGTAACGTTCTCATTAAAGCAAATGAAAAATGACTCTTAATTGATTCAATACACAAAGTTGACAATAGAAACTTTTAAACTTGTTATCACTCAAGCCTTTTGTAAACAAATCTATAACGACTCTTAATTAACAATAAAGACTGTAGAAACCCAAGAGTGTTCAATACACAAAGTTGACGATAGAAACTTTCAAACTTGTTATCACTCAAGCCTTTTGTAAACAAATCTACAACTTGATTTTCTGTTATGACTTGTTTCAACTCAATTCCCTCTTGCAAGACTTTCTCTCGGATAAAGTGATAATGCACCTCCACATGCTTAGTTCTTGCATGAAAACTAGATTCTTTGCTAAACATATTGCTGACAAATTATCGTAATACAAAGGAATTAGACACTTCATTGGTTGATGCAGGTTCTCTAATAGTTGCATAAGCCAAGTGCTCTTTTCAGTTGCCATCTGCTTGATACTCCGTTTCGGTGGTTGACAAAGACATTGTTGGTTGTCTTTTGCTACACCAAGAAATTGCTCCAGACCCAAGCATGAAAACATAACCGGTAGTTGAGCGTCGAGTATCATGGTCACCTGCATAGTGAGCAACACAATAGCCAACCAAATTACATTCTCCACCTCTCTTTTACATAATAACATGGTCAAGTGTACTCTTTACATATATCAGAATTTTGCACATTGCTTCCAAATGAGGTTTCTTTGGATTTTGCATATAATGACTCATCACACCATCTGTAAAGGAAATATTTGACCTTGTTAAAGTTAAGTAGATAAGTGTATCCACCAATTGTGGTTTAGGGTTTAGGGTTTAGGGTTTAGGGTTTCAAACTTATTTTTGCATTTAGCTCCATTGGTGTCGAGATTGACTTGCACTTAAACATTCCAAACTTCATCAACTCATCTTTGGAATAATTTTGCTAATGGAGAAATATTCCTTCTTGAATATAATCAACCTCTAAACTAAGAAAATACTTGAGTTGTCAAAGTTCTTTCATTTGAAATTGAATTAACAAATTCTTCTCGGTTCTGATAATTTCTTCTTCACGATATCTATGACAAAAAAATCATTTACATATACTAGCATAATAGCTAACTTCTCTCTTTTAGCTTTGACGAACAAGGTAACATTCACACTTGTTACCAATTAACAACTATGAGTAAAAAATTAAGCAATCTTACCATACTCGGACTTATTTTAATCCATAAAGCGCCTTTCATTAAATATTTCATTAAATATAGTTTTGGAATGTTGCAGAAGTCAAAAATGATTCATGAACACCTTTTCTTTATGGGAAAAGAATTGAATTAATCCGACTATTTGGGATCCTCCAACCCATCTAGAACAAGATATATACTCAATTTGTTTACATCACAGAGCTTACCCTCCTAGAGTTCTATCAGGTTTATAAGACAAATCACTAAGCACAATCATACAAAGTTTGTCCTTTAACATGGATACATTATACTAAGCTTGATGCCTAACTATGGAAGTATACGCATTAACACCGTTGCAGTGGGAGAATTGGTAAAGAAGCTTCAGAGTTAAGTACGTTAATCACTTGTCTTATTGCAGGTCTGAATGTTGAATCTGGATTAGCACACCAAAGACCAATAACCAGTAAGCATTCCATTTGCTGCACATCAAATTCCCCACGTAGGTTTTCATCTGCTGCTGAAAGCACATTTCTCGATTGGTAGAGCTCCCACACCCACTCAACCACTGATACCTCACCCTCCATGTGTCCGTAGTGAATGGCTTTTCTTCCAGTGGCTATCTCCAACACAACAACCCCAAAACTGAATATGTCAGATTCCTTTCGAGCATGGCCTGTGTTCATGTATTCAGGAGCCAAGTAACCCATGGTCCCAGCCACGTCTGGGCTTTCTAACCCTTTATCATGATCCACCAGCCTAGCTAGGCCAAAGTCACCAAGCTTGGGATTGAAGTTAGAGTCCAACATTATGTTGCTTGATTTTATGTCCCTATGAAGCACACATTTCTCCCATTCTTCTTGTAGGTAAAGCAATGCTGAGGCTAAGCCCAAGGCTACGTTGTACCTCACTTGCCAGGACAATATACTTTCTCCCCGAAAAAGGTGAGAGTCTAAGCTCCCATTTTCCATGTACTCGTATATCAAGAGAAAATCATTCTTCTTGTGGCACCAACCAGTGAGTTTCACCAAATTCCTGTGCCTCAATTGGCCAATGATGGTCACTTCTGCTTTGTATTGTTTGACACCCTGCTTAGAATTTGCTGATATCCTCTTTATAGCAGCATAGGTGTTGGAGTCTTTGAAATAGCCTTTATAAACACCACCGAAAGCTCCTTGGCCAAGCTTATTGGTCTCATCAAAGTTGTTGGTTGCAGTAGCCAATTCATGATAACTAATTTTCTTAGGTCCAGTGCTCATTTGGATTTCATCATCCATCTTTGGATCATTAGTGGCTTGTGAAGTATGACCTATTTCTTTTCCCTTGGTCATCATCCCTAATGAAATCTGAAGCAACCCTAACAAACTCAAAAACAAACCAACACCAATTCCTATTCCCTCCAACAATTCTATGATGACAGTGTTTCTTTCCTTCTCTGGATCGTTCTTACTTGGTGGGGTTGCGCTAAACGACCACGAGAGCAAGGTATGTTCCTCATAAAATATTCCAGTTGCAGCTGATATGCCAACAATAACCGAGTCTGGTAAGTGCTTCCTTATATCAATAGGGTATGAAAGGTGTTGCATAATCTTTGTCACTTTCCCATCCATGAATTGGTATCCAGTGTAAGAGACCTTCAAAATTTGGTTCCTAGAATCGTATACAATACTACAGTCACAAACTTTGCTGTGTGTAATATTTATCAACCATTTCTCAAGTATTATGGACTTCATGTTATTGATATTTATGCCTACATGAGCGCCAACCGGGTCCCACGAGTTTTTGAAAGTGTCAAACTCCACTGCCAGGAATCGATAACCTTTGGGGATAAACTGGCGGTAACCATCCGTAAAGCCAATGCCAAGACTTCCTCCTCTTAGCTCTATATCATTTGTGGACGGCAGATCTGGGCTTGCAAGGAAGAATGCCAAACCTTCTGCATATAAACTCCGATTTGAGGAAACAATAAAGGAAAAGTTGGTAATGAAGTCTCTTGGTTCATTTGAATTCTTGTCCCTAAGGTTTATTTGCTCACGATGCGTGACTCGCCCTGCGGTCCCAAACCAGTCGAATGGGTTCGTTGTGTTCGCCGAGAGTTGGATAGCAGAACCTGAGGTACAAGCACTCCCTTCTAGCTTAAGCTGCTTTGTATAAATTGAACTGAAGTTGGGATAATCAAAAGACTGAGACTGAGTGTGAGCATTTGCAATGCAATGGAGATGATTAGGATGAACAAAAACAGTAATCCATAACCAGCCATTGCTAAGTTTGATCTTTTTTTGAAGTCTCACAGACATTGTAAGTTTTGATAAATTATATGTATTTTTTTTTTTTTTTGGATAAGGTTAATAGTATTTGTCTCAACCCTCAACATTGTGATGACTGTTCTATGAGAACACATAGGATTCACTGTGCATAAAAAAAGGAGCTGGGTCACAACCACCTTATTTTTTGCAACAGCAAACGGCAATATTCGAAGTGATTGAAAACTTTACTTAATTACGTACGAACTTGGCTATGCTAGTTTGCGGAATTATTCATGAAACAAAAGGCATCTCTTGTTTTATTTATGCATAAAATGGGTTAAAATATAATGGAAACAATAAAGTTTGATAGAGACCATCAACTATTTAAAGAAGTGTTTCTCTATCACCGTATTTATATTAGAAAATATTTTTTTTTATTTTTTTATCGGCAGAAAATATTATATTTTTTTATAAACCGTCATTAACGATCCTTTTCTAATAACATTTGAATTAATCACTTATATTGATTAACAAATAAGTAAGCAGTTTTCAAATGATAATATTAATTATTAATATATCATTATTCTTTTATGTGAGTACTATTTGAGAAAATCGGAATGCCTTCAATGTCATATGATGTTCTCATTCTTCTCCGTTCCTTTTATTAGGAATGGTGCAATACCAATATATCAGCACCAAACTACTCCTTTTAAGTTGAGTCCTGAGATCCTTCCAGAACCTTCACATACCCTTAACAATAGAAAAAAATTATTTTTAAAATATAATATTTTATTACAAAAGTAGTGGTAATATAAGTGAATTTTATTAAAAAGTTGTTATTCTTACTAATATCCGAATTAGTGTCTTAACGAGGTTGATTGAAATTGATTTGAGAATTTAAGTTGAAATAGTTCTGAAGTTAGATTATCTGTAAAAAAAACTTCAACGATCAAGTAAGTAGGTGATCAATAAGTAAGTGAAAAAGTAAGTATTAATGAATATAAAAGTCAAAAATAAATATATAGATTTTCAGTTGAACTATTATAAATTCAGAAGTCCATTCTGAATAATAAATATGGATACCGCGGGTGAAATCCAAGATTTGAGGATCCTTAAGTACAATGAACTATAAATCTGAAATATGAAGATAACTTACCTGAATATATAAAAAAGGAAAGTATAATTGTTATATAGACTTTGGTTGATAATTTTTATTTTATAAATAATTTTATTATAATAATATAATATTTAGAAATTGTCACGTTAATTTAGATATTTATATTATTATAGTAGTGTAGTTAATTATGAAGAAACTCATAAAAAAATAAAAATTGTTAAAATGTTTTTATTTATATAGATTTAGTCTTCTACCGCGTGAGTGAAGGCTAAGTGGTCCGAGTTATCTGTGGAGGATGTCTTTTTATGTAGACTTATCATATCCCATTAATATATATATATATACGTTATTCATGAAAATAATTTTACTATTTTTTCCTAATAAATAGTTTACTTTTATATCATGAAAAGGCAAAACACTAATAAAATTATTTGAGGCTAAATTATAAGTGAAAATTGAATATTTTATTGAAAACTAAAATAAGTTTCAAAAAAGTTGACAAACACTACAGCCAATTTAAGAGGGGGAGAGAGTATGCCTTTAAAGTTCAGTTCTTAATTTTTTTTTTTCCTTCTCTAGGTAATAGCCTTTTTTTAACATGGTGATTAGTAATTGCTCTTAACACGTCATTTTTTTATCAATACTCAATTTCCAAAGCAAATTAATAACTTAATGTATTAAAAAGGGTTTAATTAACGCTGTTAAATTTTTTTAAAGCGCCATTTAATCAAATAAAGAAAAGTAAAACATACTTTTTCTCATAAAATAGTTATTAAGTTTTGTTTTTATTGTTCTTCCTTTTTCTTACAATAAATGCATACTATTTATTTTTATTTTTATTTTTTGATCAATAAAAGTTAAATGAAAACTAAAGATATATAAAATGAAAAGTAATGGTATCTTGAACTTTGGAAATAATATATAAATAAAGACAAAAATTATTCTAAGAACTGACGATTAAATTGATCCAGTTACATCCAACCAAAGCCATAGATTGCCCGTGATCCACAGCCAGTAATATAAATGGTATGCAAGATTCCCACATAAGATGAATGTCTAGTCAAGAATATCACAGGTTTTCATTTAAGACATAGTAACATTTAAAGTTCTATATTTTCATAGACACATACGTTTTTTATGAAAGCACACATGATAATAATAGGACACAACGTTTCATTACTTTGAGAATAGCTGACAGGTCTTGTACAAGAGAAAAAAAATATACCTGACAAGTTATTGGAATGCAATAGGCTTGCATGGGATCTTTTGGGACAGAATTGGTAAAGAAGCTTCAAACAAGCACCTTCATCACTTACCTTATCTGGATTAGCACACCAAAGACCAATAACTAATGAGCATTCAATTTGCTGCAAATCAAAGTCCCCATGCAGGTTTGGATACTGCTGCAAGAAGATCCCTCAAATCCATAGAGCTCTTACCCACTCAACCTGTGATACTTCGCCCTCCACGTGATTATAGTGAACGACTTTTCTTTCCGTGGCTATATCTGTTACAATAATTTTAAGATTAAATAGTATTAAGAATTTAAGTATCAGTTTAATTATATTAAATAAAAATGAAAAAATTGAATATCATATAAGAAACAAGACTCACAAATACATAATTTTAAAATTTTGGATTAAAAATAGCGTGAATTCTCCTAAAAAAAATAAATTATTTGAACATTTGAGATATTCCAACTTTTTTATACAAAATATATTCCAACTTTTTTATATTTATAAATGTTGATATAGCACTCACTAACTACCTTGCCCTCGTTACATATAACTTATGATTTTTATAATTAGTATTATGTAGCTTTGCATTTATAGGCAATATACATTAGAATACACCACCCAAAACATTTGAATCCAGTATGAACTATTTTGATTGTCATTGTTTCAATATGCATTTACATATCAACTAAATACATTGTTCTTTTGCAATGACATGCCCAAATGTGATTCATTCTAGATGTTGTGATACATTATCTTCATATGCCCTTTTAGCATCTTCAGAGCTTTACAAGGTTTCAGACAATGTAGTGTTTGTATGAAGCTTCAGATCCCATGTCTTTCTGTTTATGATATTTTTCATGGTAGTCCCTTCCTATGTCTTGTACTTCATGTCCCTGTATTTCTGCTAGATCCACCGAAACAAGATCCTCATTAAGGTGATTTTCCTTACTCAAGTATTAGTTATTTCAGTTAAGCCTAACACAACATCAGAGTTCCACCTACTAAACAAACTTAACTTTAGTGTATGCAACATAAATGTGGTTACCTCAGAGAATTAGGACTTCCATTCACTTATCTGTTAGAGATTACTAATCTTACCACTTACACCATTCCACTATGTTGTTATTGTCATTTTCTTATACTATTTGATAATTATATTGATATACACTTCAACAAAGACATCAATTCGAGAAAGATAATGTTGCTTTACTAAAGTTACAATAAAACTAAGCCCACAATTTTAACTGCACCTTGTTAAATATTTCATCAACATCCATTCTCTCTTTAAAGATAATTTCATTTCACATATAGTACATTACAACTATACACATACCTTTCAAGATCTTGTTCTCACACTCATCAAAACCATGATTGTTAAACTATAGAAAATAAGATCTAAGTTAATTATGTTTTACTATATCCACCCCAATCCACTTATAACACTTACTCTAAACTTTGACAACTATTTTGCATGTAAGAAATAAGTGACTACTTAATTCACTCCAATCCCCACACATGATACATAGGTTGTTTTCTATCACCACCTCTCGTAGCTCAAAATATCTTATGTTAGTATTCTATCCAAAAGCACTCACAAAGCCTTTAACTTCCGAAAAACATTAAATATGTTTTTTTTCGCTCTCTCCTACAACTATTTTCAAGTTTCTTATAAGTTGGTTTCACTTTATAGACCTCAACCTCCTCATCATTTCACATTCATTCATCCCCTCTATCCTTATGAATTTCTTTTTAGGTTAGATCCTATATGAACTCATTTACTTGTTTTATTTTTCATTCAAATCATTCTCTTCTTCATTGTAAATCTCATTCCCACTTATCACCCACCCATATACATGCCTTCTCCACTCTTGATGTATTTCGTTTTGCATTTGTATATACTCTGAAAACATATACATAAAGGTACTGGTCTACACCATCTATCTTCCCAAAAGCTTATCTTTCCTGCTTTTCCAACTTTTCAAATTACATTCTCATCAAACCACCCATCATTCATCCCTTCCCCATATACCTCTCTTAGATCTCTTCACTACCACGAGTCATATCTATTATTTTCCATGACATTTAAGTTTCTCCATGATTTGTACTTAGACTCTAGAACATCTTTCAATACGCCCTGGTCATTCCTTAACCCTAATCTCCACATACACTTAGCGAATAGGAAAATATTAAACAATTTGATGTCCTTAATCGTTAGACTCCCCCAGCCCCACATTTTCCTTAGATTTATATATGTCTTCCTACTTTATATCCATTCTATTTTTCTTCTCTTTACACCCAAACCCAAAAAAATTCCTTTGAATTTTCATAATCTCATTTCTAATCTATGATGGTATTTTGTAGAAAGATGTGTAATGGGAAAATTATGATAACAATTATTATCAAGCATACTCTACCTACAAAGGATATAAATCCCCCTCACCACTTGCCTAATTTCTTCTTGATTTTATTCAATACACCCTATCACAAATCCTTTTTTCTTGGGTTCCCACCTACCACCATTACCATATACTTGTACGGTACTCCCATACATTTGCAGTTCAGCATTTTGGAGAACCTATTCATGTTATACTCCTCTACCCACAACTCCCTTATCTTGCTTTGATGAAAAATTATATTTAATATGAAGGAAAGTTCTAAACATCTAAGGACACCCTTGATAGTAATTATATTCTCCATACATACCTTAACTATGAACACAATATTATTCGCAAACTATAGGATGCTTACTTGCACCTCTTTCTTCCTATTTTTAATCATTTCAGAAGGTTTTTGCTAACAACTTGTCACACAATCCCTGATAGTCCCTCTGTAATTAGAAACAAAAAAAGGTGCAAGCATAGCCCATTGCCTAATTGTCGGCTTAATCTTTAACGTTGGACTCCTATTAACCAAGATTGACATTTTAGATGATTGTAAGCACTACTTCATCCACCTAATCCACTTACTCTCAAAACATACTCTAGCCATCATATATTATAAAATTCCCATCTCACAAAATCGTAGGATTTCTCAAAATCAACCTTCACTATTACACAACTCTTCTTTCTTTTTATAATTTTCTCGACCACTTCGTTGGCCATTACCACACTATCAATCATGCCTCTACCTTCAATGAATGTAGCTTGGTTGGATCAATAACCTTATTTAAAACTACCTTTAATCTAATAAATAGTACTTTGGATATTATCTTATATATCCCAATCTGATTGATAAAACTCGTTCACCGACTTTTTCAAATCGATAAAATTCATCCACCAGCTTGGCTAAATTAATAAAACTCATTCATCAACTCGACCGAATTGGTAAAACTTGTCTACCAACTCGACCGTATTGATAAAACTCGTCTACCTACTTGGTCGGATTAATAAAACTCGTCCACCAACTCAACCGAATTATTAAAAGATAACTATGATCAACATTGCAAAACCTAATTAAAAAATGTTTAAATTTGTTGAAGATTGTTAGGAACAAGAAATGACTTTTTGTTAACTAAACCCCTTCGCCTACTTGGCAGAGGCTAGGGAGTGGTGTCCCATCATAACTAAATTGATGACCTATGATTGAGCTTGGGTCACTGAATATTGAGAATTGACAAATTGACAATAGAATTGTGCACCGCTGACCTCTTATGAAAAAGGAATGGTCTAAAGAGTGAACTATAAGGTCTACTAATATTACCAGAGAGATTCAATAAAACTACCTAGAATCTTAGACAAAAACAAAGAGATATATACGTGTGGTACTAGAAATCGGTTGGAAAAAATACATACTTTAAAAATTTGATAATATTAATTAAGATCCAAAAGATAACAAAATAAATAACAAAGAGTTATAAAATACATCTCACTGTGGAAATAGGAATTATTGGTCTTGTTTTCTTCTATAACCAGAATATTAACTAGGACTATTTGAATTAGTTTATTTTGAAGTATTTTTTTAGAATTATTTTCTTAATAGTTCTATAAAAATGTCATTATTTAAAATAAGAATGGTTAGAAAACATGCACTTTATTTTTTTATAATACAAATACAGTGTGCCTATTGTTGTTTAGCCACAAGACTTAGGATGAGATTCCAGACAAATGTGCAAGTTAAAGATATATATTTGTTTGCTGCTGATGAGACTCCACACGGAAAATTTACTTATCTCCAAGCCTCTCTATATATCTCTCATGTTGTTAGCTACTGGTGTAGTGTTATTGGTTTGAACTTGTTATCAAGGTGCATAACTCTGCTGCATTTGTCACATAACCACTTCCAATTGATGAGCATAGTGAGCTATATTAAGATATCTATCAGGGTTAGAGTTCATTACTGAAACGTTATTTTTATACATCAAAATTCTCTGATGATTATTACATTGTGTCTGTCCTATCTCTATCACTAACTTGTTTCCCACAAGGAAGATGAAACTGAAGAAAAAAGTGCTTTTATTGTTGGAGGAAGATAGGTTGGCACAGGCATCAGTTCTGGGAGAATGGGTAAAGGAGAATCAAATTTAAGGACCTGAACCACTTGCCTTATAGAAGGCCTGAATGAGTAATCTGGATGAGCACACCAAAGTCCAACAACAACTAAACGTCCCATTTGCTTCTCATCAAATTCTCCACACAACTTTGGGTCAGCTGCTTCAAGTAACCTCCCCAATCCATAGAGCTTCCAAACCCACTCCACTAGAGTTATTTGACCCTCCTCAGCGTCTAGTTGAACTGGTTTTCTTCCACTACTTATCTCCAATAACACAACCCCAAAGCTGTAAATATCAGATTCCTTAGTAGCCTTTCCTGAAGTGAAATATTCAGGAGCAATATAGCCCCTAGTCCCGGCTATATGTGTGGTTTGTGATCCTTTCTCATGGTCCACTAGCCTAGCCAAACCAAAATCACCAAGCTTAGCATTGAAACTTGAATCTAGCATTATGTTGCTTGATTTAATATCCCTGTGAATCACACACTGCTCCCACTCTTCTTGTAAGTAAAGCAATGCTGAAGCCAAGCCCAAAGCTATATTATACCTCACTGTCCAAGTTAAGAAGCTTTTCACTCCATACAGATGAGAGTCTAAGCTTCCATTTGGCATGAACTCATATACGAGAATGAAGTCATTCTTCTCATGACACCAACCAATCAGTTGTACTAAATTCCTATGTCTCAATAGGCTTATTACCTTCACTTCTGTCACATACTCCTTCATTCCCTGTCTAGACTCTCTTGATATTCTCTTGATAGCAACATAGGACTTCATGTCTTTCAAATAACCTTTATACACACCACCAAAACCACCTTGCCCCAGCTTCTCAGACTCGGCAAATTTGTTTGTAGCACTTGCTAGCTCATTATAGGAAAAGCTCTTAGGTCCAGTGCCCTTTGGGAATTCATCACCCATATTGAGATCAAAATCTAACCCTTTTTTTCTACCTCTACTTCTCTTCCACAATAAAGTAAAAATCAGCCCTGACAAGCTCAAAACCAAGCCTAGACCAATTCCAAGCCCTTCCCACAATCCTCTTTTCTTTCCTTTTTCAGAAGTGTGATTGGAACTTGGTGGGGCTGCTTCTGGTTTTATCTCGTTTGTGTTCTCATCGCTTTGTAGACTTGAACTAAATGACCATGATCTCAATGTATGCACCTCAAACAATCTCCCTGTTGCGGCAGAAAAACCAAGCATAACCCTCCCTGGTAAGTGATCTCTAAAATCAACCTTGTATGAAAAGTATTCTTCAACTGGTTTACTATCATTGTACATTGTGAATGAAACGCTCAAATTTAGAGTACTTGAATTGTATATAATGCTGCAATTATACACATTCCAAATTTGAATATCTGTCAACCATGGCTTAGTTATGTTGGACTTCATAGAGTTGAAATTCAAACCTACATGAGTGCCACCTGGAGGGTCCCATAATTCATTGTGGAAGGTGTCAAACTCCACTGCTACAAACGGGTGTTGAGTTGAATTCAATACTTGTTCGCCATCCACAAGGCCAAGACCACCTCCTTCTTTAATATCCTTTAGAAGTGGGAGATTAGGATCAGCCAGGAAGAATGCCATTCCATCTCCATAGTAACTCTTTTCTGAGAAAATAACAAAGGAAAATTTGGTAGTGAAATCAGCAAGCTTTCCAGACTTCATATCCCAGAGGAGCATCTGTTCATAACTTGTGACTCTTCCAACACTGTAATTGTTGTTTTGGTCTATGGTGTTGGACGTGACTTGGATAGCTCCTTTTAGAATAGAAGCATCCCCTTCCCATTTTACATCACCATTCTTAAAGTTGGGGTAATCAAATGATAGTGAGTTTGCAAGAGATATCATTTGTAGGATGAAAATTGTTTTCATTGCATGACAGAAAAGAATTGGATTATTATGAACAGTATCATGCCACCAAGCCATCTATAAGTAAGGAATGGTAGTTCAATATTTTGTGTTGGAACACTTTCATATATATGGAAGACTTAACACATATTGAGTTCTATGTTTTCATGTACATGATTATAATTTTTTTTTCTTATTTAATTGAATTCCAAACTATGATGATAGTCATATTTTAGATTTTATAGTTGTCTTAATTGCATCAAGTTCCATCACGGCCTACCTTGTTATATAGATTGAGCGAGAACTACAATGTTTTTGTCGTTGGTGTTAGACGTCAGTTGTGACTTAAGCTAAAAATTCCGTACAGGATCATGAAGCCGAAATTTCTGCACCTTGTAATTTCTATCCTTTAGTCTTTTGTATATTTTTGATTTTGGGATTATTGGGTGGTCTTTATTCTTAAGTTAGTATATGAATCAAATTGGGACGGCATTGTTGGAGTTTGTGAAGTACAAAAATTTGAGCCAGCATAACTTGGGATATTGACCAGCAAAGGAACAGCACTTCATTTTAACTCTTTCAATTGTTAGGATCCATGGGGGGAAACTTCTCCACAAACAAATGATAGAAAAATAAGAAAGAAAAATCAACACACCCATTAGCTAAAATTAGCTTATGCACACTTATTTGTAGAAGTTATGACGAATTGGATTAAAAAATCTTATTTTTTTATATTCATGTATAAACTAATTTGATCTCACGGAAAATTTGATTTTTTTATTTTCTCATTTAGAAATGTTTATAGAGAAGTTTTTCTCTTAAATAGAGAGATAAAGTGTTGGAATTCAAATGATTTGTTGAAAATGAATAAGTTGGGAGACATATATAAGTGAGAGATACTTATAAAAGTTATTTGGTTGAACGTTGTTTTATCATTATCTTAAGTTATTTGGTAGAATATCGATGTTGTCTTATATGATTGATTCGTGACTTATTTGTTGATAATTGTTGTGTTTTCTCTAATATCATATGAAGATGATTCGATGTTTCGTAGACAAAGACTCTTCCATGCTTTTCTTCCTCGAATTTTCCTACATAAAATTATTGTTGTTGTTGCACTGCTGAGTGTTTAGGATATTTGACGGCAAAGGACTTTATTTAAAGTTCTAGAACTCTCTTGATGATCCGTGAAATCTGTTAAAAGGTTGAAATTAGGTGACGAAAATTTTGTAGACGAAGATAGCACTGTCTAATCAATTAACCAAACATTTAATGGGCCGAAAGAAAGTGATATAATCTTTACAGGCAATTGCTTCCTGCACCCCCTCAAGACATGTAAATAGGCTCTTATATCTCCTTTAATGAAGACAAAAAGGGTAGGGTGTTGATGGAGCCACCGTGGAGATTACGAGTTGGTGAATGTTGGAGGTGCTGCAGAGGTGCTTAAAGATTGGAGGTGCTGCAAAGGATGTTGGCATGATAGAAGTAAAGATTGGAGATTTGGAGAGTTGAGATAAGTGATTGAGTTTTGATTTTAAAAATGTTGGGGGTGAATTATTGGAGACAATGGTGGTGTAGATTATGGGTGGTGAAGGGTGGAGGTGTAGAGGAGGGGTATTTTTCTAGTTGGGGATTGGTTTCTGGAAATCATTTTTCGAAAAGAAAATGGAAAACGATTTTAGTAAGCAAATTTTTTTTCAATTTTTTTGAATATTCTGGAAAACCTTTTCTGTAATACAAATACTGACTTACTGAAAACGTTTTCCAGACAATGTTTTTGTTATTCCGAAAATTCTTTTTTTATGAAAATCATTTTCTGTAACCATATCCCCTCACCCCCTCTTCCGGAAAACCATTTTTTGGAATACAATATTATGCTAATATGAAATTTTGAGGGAGTGCAGGAAGCAATTGCCTCAAGGTAAGGCCCAGCCCATTGAAAGACTAGACTGAGCAATAATGATACTAGTTTTGTGGTTCTATTAGTTGGATTTCAAGGTATGAATGCGTACTTTATTCATCTTCAGTTAACATTGTACAACATATACACGTCCTATCACATATACAAATACAGTGAAAATGTGTGATATTTGGCTTCTGTTTTTGATGAGTTAATATGTCTTCTTTACAGTCTCAAGATATATCAAACGATAATTATTGAGACATTTTTTTAGGATGATAAGTTCAAAAGAGTTCCCAAATCCCTTCCTCTTTTTCTTTCTAGAAAAAAAGAGTTTATTGTTTGACATAGATATTTAAACAAATTTCTTAGCAAATATATTTATTATTTATTTAATATACAAAATTGATTTGTACTTGTAAATTATAATTTGACATTATTTTTAATTGAAGTAAAATATCCAATATTTTTTTTTAGAGAAATAAATTATCAAATGTTGGATTAAATATTTGTGAGTGGTTTAATACAAGTTAGCAATGATATAACAACCTCATTAAATTTTATTGGGATAAGTTTTGAATGGTTAGATAACATCCTAAAGTATTAAAATTTAAGACTGGTTTAATATTGTAAACCCAACCTATAACCTTAAGTAACTTTTAACTTTTGTGAGATTGAATTAAATATAAATTTATTAGGTGGTACCAAAATCATTTAGAATAGATCTTAATCAAGTTTATTAGTGTTGGTGTACCACCTATCTATCAATAAATATTTAATCTCATCCTTGAAATATTCATTTTACAGTACAAGAAGAATGTACTGAAAATTTTACATCAATTAAAAATAAAATCAAAATCTAATATATAAGTGAATTACAATTCTCATATCTCAAATCAATTTTGTGATATCAAATTATATATAAATTCACTTGGAAACTTTTCTTAAAAAGTTTGGGTTTGGTAGATGTAATCCGAGTTTTAAATGCATTATTTAAATGCATTAAGCTAGGTAGTATATTTGATTAGTAACTCAATTATAAACTGTTCTTATTAAAAAGTTTACTCATATGGATGTGATGCATCTTCAATTTTTATAATTTTTTTTCTTAATTTATATTTGATTAGTAACTCAATTATAAACTGTTCTTCAATAGTAATTATACATTTTACAGAGGGATGTTACTTACTAGGTGTGTTCGTAATCCAACCCATTTCATGATATAGTCCCCACTTTGAAGGTATTTTTAACATGTTTGGATTTAAAAATTGAGGTCAATATATTTTAAGAATGGGTTTAGGGTTATACTTTGGTTCATTACCCAGCGCAATGTCATGTATTCATTTAAGAACGTTTTTTAATAGGTATATATTAACTAATAATACAACTTCTTAACTCAATAAAAAAATATTTTTATGTAATATTATATTTATATATTGATATTATTCATCTTAAAATATATATCGTAAAATATGTTGTAATTGTAGTTATATATTTTTTAAAGTCCATTAACTCTTATAAATCTCTCCCTTTCTTTCCAAAACGAAACACAAAATTCTTTCTTTTCTTCTCATGCTGTATTAGAAAAAGAAATAACGGAATTTTGCCAGTTTTCTTCTGCCACGATTCCCCAAAGAAAACATACATAATAAAATAATAAAATATAGATATAATTTTAATTTATTTGATAACACCAAAATTATCATTGTCATTAATATACTTTTATTGTAATAATATAATATTATTTATTAAATCACATTATATATTTATTAAATTATATTTATAATTATTTGATAGGACGAAAAATAAACTTGTTCTTGTAGGTATTACTTCAATTTGTCCGAATTTTGATAAGGAATTCCTATAGTTATCCAATATAGGTATAAGTATGGTTAGTATCCAATTTTTTAAGGATATGTGGACAAGAATGGATATATATATATATATATATATAAAATACTTAATTTATTAGATAATGTAATTTTTTTATTTTACTACATCATTTTTTATTATCTTTCTTAATTGTTTGACTCATTGGTTATTCATCAAATTCATTCAAATCTCTAAATTATGTTCTTTCTTGTCACAATCTCATTGAACATTTGTTTTCCTTTGTATGGTTTTCTTAAAACAATGCATTGCATTTTAAGAAAGTCATAATAAATGGTCTTTGTTGAACTAATTGATAGAGGGATCTTGGATGATAAGAAAGTCATAATAAATGGTCTTTGTTGAATTAATTGATAGAGGGATCTTGGATGCTATAGTGAATGGTCTATTTATTTATAAACATATTGTTGAATGATATTGTAAAACAATCTTGGTTTGATTGGTTTGAAACTGAAAATAAGAAAGCTTAATATGAATGTATAACCAAAAATATTAGAACTTTTGTCTTGAATCTTAATGAGTTTTTTCAGAGTTTATAAGTGTATTGAAGATGAATAGGCTTAATGAATAAGAGAGTGGTAACAAGAAGAGTAAAGACATTGCATTAAAAATTATTATACAAAAAAAAAGTAGAGTAGAGAGGAACTAAATGAATTCAGTGACTCAAAAAACTTGACTGTTTATTAAGAAATTTGGAAAATTTTTGAAAAAAAGGAGCAAAGATAAAAACTTTTCATAAAAAAGTATGTGAAAAAAAACTTATTCAAATTATTCTAACATTACATGTTTTGGAGGAGGAAAGCAAGGACATATTAAAATTAAATGTTCAAATAGTCTAAACAAAGACAAAGTTCAGTTACAGAAAACTTAAAAAAGAAAATATGATTAGAAAAGTCTACACTGCATAGCAAAACAATTATGAGATCTCTTGGTGCTTCTTCAAATAATGACGAGTCTTCTTTTAAGTTATATAAATACAAAAGTTATATAAATACAAAAGTTTCTAAAAATGAAAATAACTATAGATATTTTTTTAATGAGATACGTGAAGAAGCTAATAGACTATTCACTTTTAACAATAAATTCAAAGAAATGAACAATTGACCTAAAAATAGTCACTAGAAGAAGAATTGATTAATATTAAAATTGATTTAGAAAATTCGAAAATCATTTAAAAAATCTTCTTGTAATTATTCAACCAACTCTCAAAAATTATGAAAATGTTAATCGTTACAAAATAAAATTTCACTATCTTATTAAAACATTGGCTAAGTTTTTAATGAAAAAAAAGCTAATCTTCAAACTTTACTTATTTCTCAAAAGTTGTGTTTTTTATACCGTCGATATAAGTTTGGCTTTCAAAAGAAAGTTCAAGAATAAAAAATGTAACTCCCTGTTATTACTTATTTTTATTTTTATTGTATGAGAAAAGGTTATATTATTAGAAACTGCAAAATCGAAAAATTTGATATTTCTAACGGAAAAGTTAAATGGATTCCAGAATGTGTCAAAGAAAATTAACACTGCTGGATCTAAATTAAATTAATAACAATATCATACTCTATTGTATAACCTATTTTGCATGTATACTTGAAAGTCAAAAAAATAACTTTGATACTTACACAGTGACTGTTCAAAGCAGGAGACACTAGAATGTGATAAATTTGTTAATTTGAAACTGAAAAAAGATTATTTCCTTTTAATAACAATAATAAAGGAAAATTTATTATTGAATAAATTTTCTTGAATATGGTACTCAAATCAAAATTATAATCCAATAAGATTAATCTACAATATGTTATTTTCTAAATTTTGTGCTCTAAAAAAGGAAAAATAAGAGTTTTAGAGAAATGGGAAGAGTTTTTATAAATGAAAAATGAATTTATTGGCTTTTAATTATAACTGTAAAAGACTCCCCTAACTTTTCTTGTTATAAACTACTCATCTAAAATTTCTTGCTTCTCGTTAAAAACTTATCTAGTATAAAAATTCAATGCTTATAAAAAAATAGTAAAAATTCAATAATTGAAAAAGATTAACTAAATAAGTACAACATTTCTAATCGAATTAGACCATTAGGTCAACTCAATGTATTAAGTACGATCTATTTTCTTCCTGGATCTCAAAAACTTTGAGATACGTACACAGTGAATTGAAGGAAGTTCATTAATTCCTCTTTCATATCACAACCCCCCGAAACTCCATTTCTATGGGAGCTTCAAACTGAGGCTCCAACTCGATATTACTAACATAATCATGGAACAAAATTTCACATGCAGTAATACTTTGACTAACACGTGCACAAGTTCAGAAAAACGTAGACAGTGGGCACAATCACGCCCCAAAAGTAGCTCCTCGAATTTATGATAGATCTTCATCATGATTTGAGGCACATATATATCGAAACTCTTCACATTTTTTATAGAAAAACTTATTGAAACTGGAACCTATTGGTTTTCTTGGTTCAGAAAGATGACACGCTTGAAAATCTTAGAACTTACGCATATCTTACCGTGTTTGAAAATCTTAGATTAGCACGCTTTTAAGGATTAGAGAGAATTGAGTTAGAGTTTCGGTTATGATGACGAAGTTTTTATTTTAACTAAACTCTGAAGAGTCAACAATCTTTGTGGATCTACTTGCATATTGAAGTGGAATGCAAGAAAACAATCTAAATCATCAGCTCCAACGCAAATATGTTTGTTGAATTGGTTTGGGAAGTCAAAACTTTAGGGCTTACATTTTTTATTTTTTTTTTAGACATATTTGAAGAATTTTTGTTCACTTACGTTTCTCAAATATTTGATAAAAATTAGTGCAAACAGTGTCTCCATTTTTCTTATGATAAAAAATAAATGATAATTATTAAAAGAAAGCATAATTATAATTCATGTTAAAGTTATGAAAAAATACAAACATAAAAATATCTTTTAATTAATTTTTGTAATGTTTTAAAAACACATAATAAAAACAGTTATAATTTTCTATCAATACAATACTCATTATTGGTAGTTTATTATTGATTATAAAATTAATAAGTTAGTTATTTATTTTATAAAGGTAAATAATTTTGTTCAAGAAAATACTTAACACTAAAGAGATATTTTATGTTTTTTATTTATTTAAATTCATATTAGGCATTACTATGAACTTTGACATCTTAGTTAGGCTAACATCTCAAAAATCAACAATCATATATTATGACATGAAAGATATTATTAAAAAGAAAAAGAAAATATACAAAACCCCACTAGGCCAAACTCATGATAATAAAAGATGACAAATAATCATCAATCAAACTAAACAAAACGAAACAGAAGGAATTGATACATATTATGAAAGAGATATTTTATGTTTGTTATTTAAAGTTTTTGTTATGTTTGATAATAGTTTGGTGTGAACGTGTGTGACAAATTTATGTCGCATCAAATATTCAACACAAAAATTTCTATTTACGTTATAGCAAGATCGACATAAATTTTATATTAAACAGTGTATGGTTCGGTGTAAGTTTTGACCTTTTTTATAAATAATATTGGTTTTAACTTCAAACCAAAATCTAAAATACAGAAAATTTTCAATAAACATTGCATACAATATAAGCTAGACATTGGAACTAAAAGTTGTATACAAAATCATCTAATCTAATCTAAAAATTTTATAAACAAGAAAATAAAACTACACTTTCTATGTTGGAGAAGGAAAGAGTAGCCTACTATGTACTCAACTTTTTAGATGTCATCCTACAACAGCGGATATTCATTATCAAAGACCTGAATTATTTCAGTCACTTGATTTTGATTATACCATGATCATAAAAATAAAATAAAGATCATCTTATGTTTAAATACATCACGAAGTAATCACATTAGAAAGAGTATGCTTGCTTATTACACTAAAGTGAGAAAGAATTTACAAAAATTAATTTAATACATCTTGGACATAAAATAATTATTATGTGTTAAAAGATACTTAACCTTAGGGAAGATGAATTATAGTGACCTTGTTCTACTCCTTCCACTTAAAAAGTTTGTGCCAATTACAACTCTAGTTAAAGTAAAGACATATCTTAGTTTAAATACATTTATAAGTGCAATCTAATGAAAATGTAAAATTTTAAGTTTGTAGTAGGCTTTTCATTTCCTAGTTGGATTTTCTTTGGATAAACAAAATCACACTACTGAGAATAACCATAATCAATTATCAATAGGTCCTACGGTGCATAATCACAATCAATTGTCAATAAGTCTACAGTGCATAATGATAGATAGTCTAAAACTCGACTTATCCTAACCAAGAACTGAGAGTTCAGTAGAAAATCGACTTGTCAACCTCATCATCCTGTCAGAATAAGACTAAAATCTCAACCCAGCGCTCCGAAGAGCGAGTACTGGAAGACTAAATATCAAAGACTACCACGTAGGATTTAAGAATATTTAATGAGTATCGCATCTTCTGTAAAAGACTAACATCTCCTTTTAAACAAGAGTCGAGACCTCCGTCATATCCTTTGATGACCAACCTCTATGAGCAAAAGCTTAAATCTGAACTATATAAATAAATGACCAACCTCTCCTGATCAATAGTTAAGACCGAGGGCTCATAATAAGACCAAAAGTCGAAATCTCCGCTACAAACCAAGACAAAAAAAAAAAACTCATACAAAAATCTAACACGGAATACTAAGATACTCTAACTTAATTTTAATTGTCCAGAAGATTCCTTCAAAACCATATAATACGAATACTAATATAACCCTTTTTTTCCATTTTGCCGTCAAGGCACCATATATATTTTTATTACTAACGCATTCTAAGGCAAACATAATAGCTTAAATCTCTACGAATAAAGCAAATTCAGCATTAATGTATGTGAAAAAAACCTCCAAAATTATGATTACTTCGGAAAAGACAAAATGTTCAAATTAGTCATGATGAATGTTTAAAATAGTTTAATATCCTTAATTAGGACTTTCCTTTTAACGATTTTTTTAGTAAAGTATCCTATCATAAATGTAATTAAAGTTTGTTAAAATAAGTTGGATTCAGTTGACTTTATAGCTCAATCCAAAAAATTAGTCTGATCGGATATATATATTTTCAAAGCCAGCTAATATCTGCATGATCACGTGTATACTCTTGTAAATAAATGACACATGAGAGGATCCTCGTACTATACAAATTAAGGCACCAACATCCCTGTCATTTGATTTTTTTTTTCATGGTATATAATATATAATAAAATGTGGCGTATATATATTTGATACTTTCAAAGTGTAACAAATATGGCATCACGGGTCAAGACAGCAAATATTGATCACTTTTAATCTAAAATTTTAAAGATAATATATTTATTGGTCTTTATTATTTATATATTATTCCACTTGTATAGTTTTATTGATGTTTAACATTCTTATTTTCTGCATTGTATTTTTTCTTTGGGGGAAATAACGTTTTAACTATGAGTAACACAGTAGTATTCTTTTACTTGCATTATCGTTCACCTCATTTTAACATGTTTCTTAACCTTCTATTCATTGATCAATTATAAACTTTATTATTTTTGTCTTAGTCGATAATTAAAATTAATCATTAATTTTAATATCACTTGTTAGTAGAATCAATGAAAGAGACATCATAAATATGTTTATCCATAATTATAAGAATGTCTATAACATAGTAATTTATCATTCTTAATTCAAAGTCTTAAAATAATAAGTTTAAGGATCTTTCTCACTTATATGTTATATATAACACACATTTTAATGATATATATATATATAACTTTCTCATAAAACTTTCTACATAAATACTCCAAGTTCAATAATTTTGTCTCCCAGAGTTGACGTAAGTAGTGATGTAGTTCTATCTTGGATATATACTACATTTATAAACTCAAAGAATGATCTTGAGCAATACAGGCTTTAAGAATGATTTGAGAAGCTTTCAACCAAGCAAGAACAAATAACAAAACAAGGTAACATTAAAAACAAAACTGAATTAAGGAAAGAAAATGTACTTAATGTCTCTTTCCAATAAGTGCAATGAATATCCTCCATATAAGTGCAATGAATATCCTCCAATTGAAGAAACTTTTAAAATGTATTGTAATTTTTAAATATAACTAACAATAAAATATGAATATGAAAGATGTAAAAAGAAATGAAAAAAAAATCTTCATTGTATATTCTTTAAATAAGTTATAATTTAATAGAATTTTTATTTAATAATTAATTACTTTTGGAAACTTTTTTTTTCTGCCTAACATCTATCAAGTGTTGGGATAATATATTATTTTTTGTTTAATTCTTGCTTAATAATTTGTTTAGATGAAGATTCAAGAGTGTAACTTTATGTAGTTATATAAGTAATAAATTGTTTGTATATCACTGCAAGAAAATAGTCAAATAGCTATCAAAAGTATGTGTGGGTTAATGGCCCAAGCAAGAAGCTTAGGCCAAACCCATTCTAAAATATCATAGCCCACACAACCTGAATAAGAAAATTTGAAAAAAAAATAAAGCTAAGCGGGGGCTAAACTCACGCAACAAAATATTATTTACAATTAATTAATTGCAAGCTGTGTGCGCTATACCTACGTAAAACGTAAAAGTAAATTTAAAAAAACAATTAAAATCAAGCGGAAGCCAACAGCGTGGGCTAGACCCACGCAAAACGTAAAAGAAAATTCAAAAAAATAAAAATAAAATCAAGCGGGGGCCAGACATACGCATTACAATATTATTTGTAATTAATTAATTTCAAGTAGTGTGGGCTAGATCCAAGCAAAACGCAACAAAAAATTAAAAAAATAAAAATAAAACTCAGCAGAGACCAGACTCACGCAATATAATATTATTTGTAATTAATTAATTACAAGCAGACACAATATTACAATAATTATAATCGAATTAATAAGTATAATAATAAACATAATAAGACAGTAAAACTCTTCAAGTCTAATAGTCATGTTTCTATCCAGCTGCTTAAAGGTTCTGGGTTCAATATTCTTGTAGTGTGTAAAAAAAGAGTTCACGTTGGAGAATAGTTTTTAAACAATAAATATGTAGGTCAATGGAACTAATTTTATTTATTATTATTATTATTATTATTATTATTATTATTATTATAAATTATTAACCGTTAACAAATGGACTGTTGATATTATTTTGATGGCAATTTCAAATCCAACGAGTAGAATTTAGAATGAAATATAGTGGTAAACTTTGGAGCATGGTCGTTGTAGTTGACCAAGTGTACTTAGTTGATGATTGACACTTGGCTAGGGTAGACATAAAATAAAACCCAACCCTTTATTTGGTCGCATTCTTCAAAGTACAGATATTCGTTGGTAGTTTAATTTAAGGAAACAAACCTATCTTCCTTGGAAAACAATAATCAAATCTTTTCACGTGGTTAAGACCAACCACATGTGTAAGTTCCGGTGAAGGCGTACTCAAATTACGAACTCCAATATAATATAAAATATACATGAAGCAATTTAGCATCGATTTGTATGCACGGTCAACCTAACTATGCATTTATGTTCAAATACATAATCGCCGTTATTTAGTGCCATAAAACTGAACCTATTCTCTAATAAAATCATGCTTTAAAACCATTACTTAGACTATATATTCAAATCGATCGTCAAATATGATAATGCTTTAAAAATATTTACTTTATTTGTATCTGTTTCTGTTCATATTACTTTATCTTAAATGAGATGGTGGATCAATGAATTTGAAGTGGTTGAGGTACTATTTCAAGTTCCAATACTTAATTATGGGATTGATCCGAGCCACATGAAATTGTCTTAGTGATACCTTTATATAATAGCAGCCATTAACTATTTCCAATTTTGGAAACCTTATTGAATCCGAAACAAGTGATTCCTATTTTAGATACGACAAAGTGGTCTTTGTGGCAGTGAAACAAAAAGTTGCCCACTCCATCGCATGTTAGATGTCTTGTGTTCTTTAAATGTGCAGTTATTGGCAGATTCTGAGTTGCAGCTGAATCTACCACACCCACCTTGATTTGTGTTGCACCTGGAATTAGATCGATTGGTGAGCCAACTGATGAAGGAAATAGAATCCTTTTTGCACTTCCTATACCTACAACTTAAAAAAATAAAATCAAACACTTTCTTTACTGATATTTTTTAAGGTTTAAGTTATGGATTATTGAATTATTTTACATTTTTAATTAGATTTTTAGAAGAAAAAAAATTCAATTGGGTTTCTGATTCTGAATTTGTATTTATTTTCTTAATTAGGTTGTTGTCGTTAGTTGCAGGGACTTACTAAAAATATAAGTTAAAAATAGTTTTAAAATATTATTAAGAATTATGAAACGATTCAACGAACATGCATACTAATTTAAACTAAAAATATCTATATACAGTTGTACCCCACTACTAGGTTTTCTCAAGAGAAACACAAATTGTTAGATAGTTCATTATTCATTACAATGAAATATATATTGCTGGGTGCACATGTAGCTAATTATGAAGCTTTCTAAAGAAAATCATAGCTTATGCAACCAATAACTACACCTAATATTGGCTTATAATGTCGCACACAGCTTTTTCACTCAAGATCAATATAATAATATTGCTAATTGCCCTAAAACTGCGCACAGACAGCTTGCAAATCATGAAAATAATATTATAATAAGAAAAGAACGCGATAGTTAAAAAGGATCTCATGAATAGTACAAGACAAGAAAGCAGCATCTTTTATATGTCGTATTTTATTTCGTTAAGTACTAGGATTGTGAAGTTTAATGTTTTCTGGAAAATAATATTTAAATATTTTTAACTTAATATAACCCATAATTAGACACTTTAAATTTTTATTTAATTTTAACTGACTCTTAAACTTTGTTTTCAATAGGAAGATACTTAAACTCTAAATTTGTTTTATTAATCTTTGTATTTTAACACTTTTACAAATAAACACTTGCGTTTCACTTTCATTTCAATGCATCCATAAAAACACGCTTATATCAAATTCATATTAAACTATTTTAATTAAGAAACAATTTATATTAAATTCATATTAAACTATTCCAATGAAGAAACAATTTATATTAAATTAATATTGAATAACTTCCTTGGGAATGTGTGCTCGGAACTGGATATTTATCAACGCTTATTATAAATAGGTAAGACATTTTTATCTATGGTTTGTAAAATCACACCTAAGTCCCAGTGGTTTTAAACCACTGTAACTACCTGCCATTTAGATCCTCAACATTTACCGAAAGTTTAAAACTCTATGGAATTATCAGTGGTTGTAAAACCCCGTTAAGCCAAAAATAATCTTTTTAGTTATTTACTAATGTTTAGAATCCGTTAATATATATATTTTTTATTTCCTTTTGTACCATTATTTATGTTTCTTTATTTCTTTTATTATAATTCTAATTTTGTTGTAGATAAGAAAAGAAAAAACTTATACTAGATAGAATCTAGGAAAAGAAACAATTGAAAACCTTATTCACATATTCATTAAATGTTTTTCGGCAAATACATACAATTGGCAATGTAAGTTTACCCCTTCCCTCTTTTTCAACTATATTAAAAAGGAATGGAATGGGGAAATAAAATTCTAATATTTTAAATCTCATACAAATAATTCATTATTCGTATTACAAAATATTTTACTAATAGAAAAATAGCCTTTATCGTCGGTTCTGAGAGGTCTTTATCGTCGGGTTTTGAATCGACGTTGACCCAGGAGACGTTAAAAATGACGTTGGTTAAGACTAGAAAACTGACGTGGTGCTTCACTCTATGACGTCGATTGGAAGTCTCACAACCAACCTCACAAGACTGTTCTTTTAAAAAAAAATTCAGAATTTTCCAGAATTGCTTTGATAAATCTCCAATACATACAAACAACAATCAAAACAATTTCCAAAACTTTTTGACAAGTATAAATAGATGAAATAGTAAGCTAAAATCTAAAAAATTAAAAAAAAATACAAAAAAATTTAAAAAATAGGATAAACGATGGAATTTTGGAAAAAAGAAATTTGTCAAACCCAAGAGATTTATTACGCAATTTCGAGAAACTTTCATTTTTGGAACGTCTCAATCCGAACTTTCTATCAAAAGTTATGGCTATTTGAAGTTTTTTTCATCCAAAAAATTTTGAAACCCTAGATCTATGATACACACATCCAGAAAGCATTCCAAGCATACAAAGATAAGAAAACATACCTCTTATAGATAGTGAGAACAAAACCAATGAACGGAAATCAACCCAAACGAAATCTATCAAAACAAAAAAATGCAAAAATTGAGTGAATGAAACCACAAAAGACAATGAGAGATGGGGGAGAACAACACGCGAGGGAGAATACCATGTACTAGTGAAAGTATGAGCAAGAAAGTGAGACAAACTGCAAGAGAGAATACGTGAGAAAGAAAAAGGCAATGTGAGCGAGAGAGAACTGTGGAACAGCAGCGCGCGCACAAGAGTGAAAATGAGGAAGGGAGGCAAAGTGTAAAAGTAAAAACAATGAAGCTAGAAGCACCACGTCGGTTCTGGGCTTCTAACTGACGTGGTGCATGGCTTGAAATTCCCAATTTTAATTATGATGGCTCACCACGTCGGTTAGAAACCCAGACCCAACGTGGTGCAAACCCTAATTTCACCCAGCTTTTTCCTTAATTTACTCAGCATGACCATGATGTCGGTTGGAGTCCCATAATCGACGTCATGGTTGGACACACCACGTTGGTTTGTAGCTCCTAACTAAAGTGGTGCTCACCCGTCATTTGAAAATTTTTAAATTTTAAATTTTTATTTTTTTACTGATATATCCATGACGGTTGTTTTGTTTAACTGACGTTGTGTATACATCACAATGTCGGTTTTGGTCTAACCGACGTTATAAATATTGATTTATTTATAGAAATACCACCGTATTTTTAACAACGTCGATTTTGGATTTAACGGACATTATATTGACGACTTTGAAGTTCCTTTTTCTACCAGTATTCTTATCCTTTACGAGCAACTATTCCAATATTCAATGATTGTCATAAATATCTCAATATTGGCTGCTCTATTTTCAATGTACTAATCTTCATCGGAATTATTATCTTTAAAAGTCTTTCCCATATCATTTGCAACATTTTTATCCTGCAAATATGCAAAGTTATGAATGCAAGGTTCCGACAAAAAAGAAAAAAAAAATGAATGTAAGGTGTTCAGCAAAGTAATTTGTTACAACATCAAGTGATACTTGTAGACATTTTGTCTTAATCTAACTAATTTGACAATCTTACTCGACCAGATAAAATATAAAAGCTAAAAGTGGAAGACAATATATGTCTTCTATATTTAGACCTCCTGTCTCTTTTGGCTTTGTTTATCTTATCCCATTTTACATAGACTATTTTCCTCTCTTCTAATCCCCATCTCCATATGGAATTGTCTTTGGATTTTTTCAATTTTCTCCACTACTTGAAATCTCAAATAATGACATAGAAGAGTGAAACAATAGCTATGACTGATTTTAGCAAGCAAACTCTACTTGCAAAGGGTAGATGTTTTCCTTTTCAATTGGGCAGTTTTTCCTAATTTTCTCAAATATTCCTAGCCAAGTATGATACTTTTGGGATTACTCTCAATTGGCATCCCCAAGTATGTAAACAAAAGACTCATAACATTACAATTCAACTTTTTCACTTTTCATCATACCTTTAATTCATTGTCTCCTTCTCTCATTCCACCCATTCTATTATTGTAAAAATTTACTTTGAGTCTTTATGCTAATTTAAAGCATAAGAGAATGCATTTTATAATAAGAATGTTTTGTAGTATATGAGTTTTGAACCCCTGTGACTTCATTACAATGTTTACTTATTGTTGATAAAGAAAAAAAAGAAAAAAAAGAAATCTTGAATTCATTAATAGTCTAAGTATATTAAGATATTAAATGATAAAAAGTTAAATGAAATCCTTACATAAAACTTTATGAGTAGATACAGTAAATTATCATGACTGCCACGTTACGAATTAAATAGTAGTATTTGTTAAGACTTACACAAAAAACATGCATTCTAAAATGTGTTATACTCTCATGCTTAAGAAATTTAGACTTTGATATGAAGAGATTTACTAAATATTTGACATTTATTAGATATATGACTAAATTATAATATATAAATGAGTACAAACTTTTTAAAACTAATTTTGTAATAAATGAAATTTATAACTTTTTAAAACTAATTTTGTAATAAATGAAATTTATTTTTTTAAATATTATTTTTTTATTCTTTGTAAAGATAAGGAATACTTGAGAAAATTATTAATAACTTTTTTAATTAATGTATTATATATATATATATATATATATATGAGAGAGAGATAGAGTCTTATATCTATTGTTGTGTACTCACAAACAGTAATGTTACTCACGATTATATGATTGTTATTAGTGTGATAAATTTTACTTACAACAAAAATTAGTAGTGTTTCAATATTAATCTTAACATCATTTAGATCAAAATGAACAATATGAAAAAATATAGTCGAAATTTGTAATTAATTAATTAAATCAAAGGATGGAGGTAAAGAGTGAAAAAAAGAAGAAGAAAAAATCGTTATTTCTTCTTAAAATATCAAACTAAAACTATTTTGAGTTTAATATATGTGATAGCATTGGATGATATATGAAGTTATTTCCTCACTCGAGATGGAGGATCACATCCTAGATTCCTAGTCACTCCAAGCAGCAAGTGGATGGGAAGAAATCCTAGTAACCTGTTCTCCCAAAAATCAAGGGAAGAAGGAGTGAAGTAAGTGACAACATGTATGCACATCAACACAGAAGTTGTCTTATCCGAGGTCTAAATGATGTTTTTAATCCCATCTTTTGTACCAGAGTGCCAGAAAAATCCACGAAAGCCATGACGACATCCATGCTCAATTAATGTTCATACGAGAATGACCTCATTATAATATTATATTCATTTAAATATCAAATTCTATGATCGCTTTAGTTAGCTGTAACCACCAAAACAGCTTAGCTCATCAAAGCATTCAAAGAGAGATCGAATGCTTTTACACTTCTGCAGCATTACACTGGTTTTACTTCTCAATTTTAATCACTAGAAAAGCTTTATTATTAATTAAAACTAAAATACTTTTTCATCAACCAGGTACCTGCATGTTATTAATTCATAATTCTCTAGTGGTTTTATCAAATTCTTTTATATTGTTCATTTTAATGTTATTATTTTTCTCAAATTATTGTATCTTTCATTATGTCTTCTTACTAGCAAAACAATTATTCATATTACTTGAAATCTCAGATACCTAGGAGTCATTATCCAAGAAATCTCAGAAATTCACACTCTCATAAAAATGTGACTTAAATGAAACTCAGAAAATCATGATATTAACAAACATCTTGATCCAAACATCTTAGGTTCGTGCACAATGTTTTATATTATTTTGGAGAGGTTTATAATACGAGAAGATTTTTTTTTTTAAACAAATATAGAAATACTTTCGGAGTATTCCGATCTTTATATATAAAATAATTATCCTTTATAATATGAGAAAAATAGTCAAGTGTACGCAAGTTTTACATACAATGAATGATCTGGTTCAGGTTTCCTTCTAATCATATTGATTTTTTTTTAAAAAATAATATTTTTATTTTTATTTTCAAAGAATGTAAGTTTTAATTTTTTTTAAACAAATAATATATTAAAAGTATAACTTTTTTTTACATTATCATCAATTCATAAGTTATCACACAATTAAAAATTAATAATATTATTTTCAAATTCATGTATGAAACTATTTTTAATTAATGATAAAAAACTATTTATATTATACTATATGAAAATGAAATTTATTCTAATTTTCAATTCATACATGAAAATGTAAGAAGAATACATTATTATTTAATTGAACATCTCTTTACATAGGCAAGGCATGTGAAACTCTTTAGCGAACTGTTAATATATAAAAATTAACAATATTATAGTTATACCCATCTATCATATAGGTACACTGTTTTTAATTTATCGAACAATTTTTTAATGGTTATATTTTAATAAAAATCGTGAACAATTACTTTTAATAAAAAAATAGCAGCATTTTTTCCATTCACCAAATTCAAAAAACTTATGTTGAATTTCACTTCCTAATATTTATTATCAATGTTTTCAAAACTAAAAACGGTTAAATTGGGATATAATTGGAGCTAAACCAGAATAAGTAAACTTATTTTAATAATAAAAAATATACAAAATAATATTAAGAAAAATATAATATCATAATTTTATAGCACTAAAATCTAAAATAGAACATATGTTTACAGGTTCTTGACATTTAGAACCCATATAAAAGTTAAAAAAAAAATTAGATGTATTAATTTCAATGATATACATCCATATCTATTATTAATAATAATTAGTTTTTAAGTTGATTTCTATTTTTCTAGAAAACTACAATTATAAGTTATTAACTTTAACTAACCAATTTTTTATTAATTGGACCAGTTTTTCGATCAATTTTATCAATTTAAGACCGCTTTGAGTTGTTTGATATTAATTTTGTGTATCACCAAATAGAATAATAAGGACCAATTCCTAATCAAATGGGTTAATGAAATAAAGTGGTAATATAAAAAATGTTTAGAGAGTGAGTGGATTCTAGTTAATTTATAGTATTGGTTAGGATTCCAAGACGAAAATAATAAACAAGCTATCAAATACAACACCAAAAGAATAAACAATTTCAGATACCACACATTCACTGCCACGTCATTGATTGAAAATCGAGCAATCATTTGTCGAAACGTGGTCTATCAGATCTGTATCACTGTCCTTCACTCCATTTTTATTTCTTCAGGCTTTTCAATTTAATTTAGAATATAGTGTAAGATTAACAGTAGAATACGCAATACAAAAGTATAATTAAGTGAAAACTAAAACCATAAATACTCTAAAGCATGATTTGTAAATAAAATTAAATAATTAAAAAATGTATAAAACATCCTATTAACATATCTATAATTATATGATTTATTTTTGTCAACTATTTCAACACATAATTCTGTAAAATACTTGCAATTTAATAACTTTAAATTATTAAATACCAACCTAGTTTTCAGTTTTCATTTTTTTCAAATCAAGTATATTATATTAAATAATAAATAAATCAAGTAAAATAATATTTTATTTATTTGAAATTATTTTATAATTAAAAATGACCCTAGTTATGTTTTGTTCAGATTCTTTTTTGTTGCATTCACATGTTTAGTTTTGTGTCAAAATCCCAAGACTTGGGGTGAAACGTGAAAGTCAAAAGTTCTGTGGATTACCTTCTATCTGTGTTTGAGTATTGATTATGTTCATATTATCTGAATTGACCTAGATTTAAACACTAAATAGATATGTTTGTCGATAATCTTATTATTAACAACAATTTTTTCTTGGATGCAACATGGAAAAGTTCGTTCTCTCTTTCTTTATTTTTAGTTTTTAAGTTCTTTTATGAGAAAATTGTATAAATTCAAATTACAAATTTCTGAGTAAACCTAGATTTTTTTTTTCTTTTTTCAATTAACAAAGAATTAAATAAATTGGAGATTTGGAATGCTACAACCCAATTACAAAACCTAGATTAATATATAATTTTTTTTCTGTTAATTGCACTGGTTGAGTTGGCCCCACACTCTGAAACCTCAATACGCTGAGACCTTCTTGAGACCTACAAAAACTACTTTTCACTTTCCCTATAAAGCTCCGAAATTGCATCACTTTCTTCTTCTAGCTCCTCTTCCAGTTTCCATTTTCCATCGCATAATTTTCGAGTAAGTTACCTATTTTGTTATATATTCTTTCGTCTGAACTATTTATAGCATATTTATTACTACTACAAATATAATGTTCTCTTTTTTCCTCATTTATACCGCGTTTTTTCATTTCGCACTCAATCGTTCAATTTTCTTTCTGATTAAGACCGTTTTCATCGTTATTATTCAGCCAACATTTCTGATTTTTTTTTTCTTCCGTTTTGAAGAACAGTTTTTGGAAGAACCCTAGTAAGCTTTGACTTTGTTTGAAAAAGATGGGAAGAGGAAAGATCGTGATTCAAAGGATTGACAATTCGACTAGCAGGCAAGTGACGTTTTCCAAGAGAAGAAGTGGGTTGGTGAAGAAAGCTAGAGAGCTATCTATTCTGTGTGATGCAGAAGTTGGATTGATTGTCTTCTCCAGCACTGGCAAGCTTTATGACTATTCTAGCTCAAGGTAGCATCAATTTCTTCTCTCTTCTTCCCATTGTTTTTACTTTGCTCACTGATTTTGTGTGCTTTATTATTGGTTTTGGGGAGTAAACTTTTTTCTTAGGTGAATAATCGATTAAATATACATTTATGCATATGATGATTGCGAATCTGGGAAATTAGTCTTCTGCTTGCATTCTATTAATATAAAATACTCAAAAATTAATACGTCTAAAATGAAGAACCATTATCTGGGGACTTGCTAGGAAAACCTCATGGCATGGGGTTACATATACCGTATTTATCTGGGGATATAATTTTATAAACACAGAAATGCTGAAACCTTTTTATTTTGATTTTCTTCAAGTGGCTACCATACATTTTATTATAAATTAACTTCAGAAATTCTAGAGGACTAGTTCTTATATTGTATAAGTTAGTGAGTTGCACGGTATTGCAATCCATCATATCATCAATCTGTTTCTGAATCCAAGTAACAGTTTTGCTGTTTTTCTGACTTTCTAATACATAGTTCATGCTCAAAGTCTAATTGTTTGCTATATTTATACTGTACTACTTATCTCTAGTCAACATTATTTTTCTCAGCTAGATTGAGTGTCTTTCTTCTCACCTATGATTTCAAAGACAATTCTAAGTTTACAATAAATTAACTAGTTGGGGTGGCTAATCTATGCTGAAGTTTTTTGGTGTTGAGGTTAATTATCAGAGCAAAATACTTTGAGTTTAAGGACTTGATTATTACCACACTCATGTTTTACATTTCGATTGTCCTAGTTATTGCTGACTTTCACTATATTAAATTTCAGTGTCAAGCTTTTGTTGCTTGTCTCCATTTTGATCCATGTATCCAATAATATGCAGATTTCCCATGTCAGACTATATTTCCGTAGATGGTTTCTGTTTCAAAACTTTCCATATATTATAAGTGTTTCAGCATTGATCAGCATCATCTTAAGTTATATTTCGATACATTAGCTCTATTTTTGGCTCGTTTGTTGATATATTAGTACTGTTTTAGCTTATGTTTCTAGAACCTTAGGACTTCGTTTTATTATATTTTCTTTGTGCTGCATTAACAGCTTAATTTGACGCTGCTGAAAGATGTCTAAGGCATATAACTGTTAGTCTTAGCCCTTCCTTTTCTGTTTTCTTACGGATAGAAAAATGGTTTCACAATTTAGCTCCATTGATCCAAATAGATTAGTTTAGTTTTGGATTTAGTCAAGCCTGTCTTTGATCTCACCGTTTATATCCCATATTCGGTTTCATTACAAAACAAATGTTACTAACACACAAAACAATATTTACAATATGCTGTATACTATAATTTGAGGAACTAAAAGAATATATCAATGTTATAACAATAAAATTATGTATTAAGTAATATAATCCCTTTCCAACTAAATTGACGTAGAGCTTTATAATTTATGGAACATACAATATCAATTTTGTGTAATGCTAGTTAGAATGGTATTTGTAGTGTTTTTAAGGATTTACAGATATAGATTATCAGAATCATGTTCCCATCTCATCAATAAACTTTTCTGCAGCATGAAATCTGTTATTGATCGCTATAACAAGGTCAAAGGGGACCATCATCAGTTAATGAACCCTGCTTCAGAAATCAAGGTAAAAGCCATGACTCATTACTCCCCCGTTTTATGTTTACTCGATCGATTTCTTGAATTTAGTTATATCACCAACTATGTATTAATTGGAAGATTCTGAAACTATACCAACTTGAATTTAGTCTAACCGTTGATTATATGAATAACCGGTCCTTGTTCTTTCAATGATTTCACACTAGTATAATGTCAATTATGGGAAACGGTAGATTTCACCAGGTTCAAGAGACCTTTACTTTAATTTATAGCTTGGTTAAGTCATTATTCAAGTTTAATTACTTAAGGATATATATATAATATATTTCTTTTCTAATACCTAACAAATTATCTGGCAATATAAAACTGTAATGATGAAGTGATGAAGAGAGAAAATAAAAGAAGCTTTACCCCGTCCATTTTCACATATGATCATAGTTCGATTCTTACATATCTTTTTATATTCTCATCCTTTTCTAAATCATGTTGAAGTGTAGAGGCATTTGATAACAGTTTCTCTCTATAACCGTTATTAAAGATGCGCTGACAATTTTCGTTGTAATTGCTTTGTTTCTAGTTTTTTACTACAAGTTCTATTTTATGATATTTATCTCAATTTAATCCACCTACATATACTAAAATTATTCACAATTTACAATTTTTAAAATATGATTTAAAATGAAGTTAAAAACCTTCTTAATTATGAAACATCTATTCCTCAAAATTGTTTATTATAAAATATATATAAAAAAGCAATTGTAAATAAGAATTGTAAAGATAAACTATGATAAAACATAAACACCTATACTGGTAAAATTATATTAACCAAATAAATCTAAAAAATAATTTAATATGTCTATTGGATAATGTGTTGTAAAAATTAGTAAAAATATGTTGTCAATGTTCATCAAATAAATTCATTCAATCGCTTCGTAAAGAAACAAATGTCCTTCAAATACTACGAGACACGATAACTTGAAATAAATTATTTAATATTGAATTAATGAAACACAATTACTTATCCTAACCCTCTTTAATTTTGGCTCCCACAATGATAGTCATGCATTACATAGTTTTCATTTATAACCTTAGGTTTCTTTTATTACAATACAATGCAAATGTAATTAACATATTTAATTGATATGCAAGCCCAAACAAATGTTATTTAATGAAATTACTTTTGTGATCTTATACTTGATTTAACCTTCATAGATATACATCCAATGCAGACACAAACAAGAAAAAAAACAATTGTTAAGATACAATTATATAAACTTAATTCATGTGATAAACGTAAATAAATTGTTTTTCATTATCAATCTTCTTTATTTAAAATATGTGAGGATTTTTTGTGTGCAATTAACATAACACACAATAGTCATTTAGGGATATCACAAATAATTGTTAATGATGTCTACATTGAAAATTATTGCTACAAGTATGAATATACTTGATTAATTAAAAACTAAACTTATTTATGAATATACGATGTTAAATATATTTGTTCCCTCAACCTAATAATTGTCGATGCATGTTTCAATTCCAGTTTTCTTGTTACCATGTGTATTAATAAATTGAGAATCCATGAATCAATACACTTGATGATTATGCTCTTTCATGTATAACTTAAACATGCAACTAAAAGCATAATCAATAATTTAGTTAACAAAATAAAAAATTGAACTTGCATCATTTATAATTGAGTGACTGATATGTTCAACTCTTTTTATTTATTACAATTTCTAACATATCAACATGTGTATATAAAATGAGATATTATTGTTCTTGTAAAATCAGGAATGTCACTTTTATAGGCTTTGAACCTATGTCATAAAAACCTTTAACAATGTGGTTATAGGATCTCTATGGATACATGTTGCATATTCTTTTAGGAGTTTCTTTATGACACTTTTGTTACACATGATCAACAATTTATACTAGTGAGGATATAAATATATACACACACATAAATATTTGAAATGTAATAACATAAGTAGAAAAACACTTAGAGGCTTAAAATAAGTCAAATGTGGTGTTTGGACTGTGCTACAGAGGTCTTAAATGCTTATTCCATAATATCAACCTCGTCCATTAGCACAAGAATCAGAACATCAATAACACAAACATTTTGCATTAGGACCTAACCACATCAAAGGGGATAGACACATTATAGAACACAATGATCCCTTTGAATAAATTCCCATGGGCCACCAATAAATATGGTGAAGTGTTATCAACATATAACTCACATTAGCTTGTGGAGTCAATTTTATTACTTGATAGATTAGTAGTTTCACATAACTCTGTTTTATGCTCATTCGAACTGTTGGAGGCTAATGCTCTGCAACAACTGTCTACTCTGAGAGTCTGAAGGTCTCCAATCACATTTGAAACTCTCACCTCAACTTCTATGTAACCCCATTTGTGATTTTGTGAGTGATTTGTTGTATAACCTCTTAGTTGGGTTCCCTAATGGATTAAGATTCACTTGAATGTGCTCAGCATATTGTTGAATGTCCACTCTTACTCCAATAACATGCACACAACTAGTTTGCTTAGGTCATCCAAGTATCATAACAAGTATATTCTCACAACTGTGAGAAATAAAAGTACCTTGAAAGCTTTACTTAACTGGAGAATCTTACAAAATAACTAAAATTGATTCTCAATGAAGTTACACACAAATAATAAGCGTAATAAAACAAACGTTTACTTACAATCCATTCAAAGACTCAATGTGAGTTCTAAGAAGTAAATGTGATTGATACTCTAACACATGTTTGCTTCCATTTTTTGTTGCGGGGAGGTGGTGCCTATACCGTCCCTAACAACAGGTGTAGGTTGTGTGTTCTCTTTTTCCTTTATCATGACTTGCACAAACTTTTAATAATCACTATAAGATAATAAGTGGGGTAACATTGTGTGTTTGAGTAGTTTGTGCTTTTTTCTTAACATTCTGTCACCAATGAAACAATATTTATTGATTGGTTAATATTATATACCTAACTTTCAGCAAATCTTTGCCAATGCTTGTGTGTTGGATAAAAGGATTTTCATCTTTCTTTGCACAAAAAACATAGGTTGACGTCATTCTTGACTTAAACTGTCAAAAATTTAATATTGCGATCAAAGCAAGAAGCTTCAATATTAGTGTTTCCCTACAATAGAGATATTAATACACTACAAGAAAAAGTTATTTAGAGACCAATTTTTAGCTACCAAATGAAATAGTTGCTAATTGTGACCAAAATAGTCACCAAATTAAATTTTGGTTGCTAAATAACTACAAAATAGAAGTAATGATTAAATTTAGTGACCAACTAAGTTAAGATAATTGGTATCTAACATTAGATACCAAAATTTTAGTGACCTATGCTATTAGATTCTAAATTGGTATCTAATTAAGTTAAATACTAATTTAGAATCTAATGATATAGGTCACTAAAATCATGGTAGCTAATGTTAGATACCAATTATCTTAACTTAATTGGTCACTAAATTTAACCATTACTTCTATTTTGTAATTATTTAGCAACCAAAATATAATTTGGTGACTATTTTGGTCATAATTAGCAACTATTTCATTTGGTAGCTAAAAATTGGTCTTTAAATAGCTTTTTTCTTGTAGTGATATGCATCTACATGATAAAAAGAAAAAGACTATCAACTAATAATTACAATGAATATGATATAAAATTTAACAATATCAAGATTAAATGTGTTATGAAAATATTCTGCTAGATCATGTATTGATAACTTTAGGAACATGATCCGAAAAGGATACTGAGATAGAAATTGTGCATCACGCTATCATTAATAACCTTTTATACCTTCTCTTGCCTCTATAAAATTTCTAAGCTATGAACTTTCTATCTATTCAGTTGCACTAAAGGCATAACATATGAGATAAACATACCTAATTTGTTGCATTGGTTTGATCATCCTCGTTTCCATATCACGTGTTGGAGTCCAAATTCACACATACTGACCTTTTCGAGTTAGAGGTGTAAGGTTGATTCTCATCATCTAATACTTCATCCTAACCCATTTAGATGGTTTGTTCTAAACTAGAAGACTCCACCTCAACATGAGCTTTCTCTTTGCCTTTTTCGAGATTTCTATACACTACAATAATTCGAATCTCATCAAATGTGGTGTCCTTAATTATAAAGCATCTTACTTTCCTAGGTTCCAACCTCCACAACTTATACCTCTTCACTCCTTCAGCACATCCAATGAAGATATATCTCTCTACTCATGCTTTTAGTTTATCTTTCTTGACATGTGCAAATACCAAGGTGTTAAACACCCTCTTAATATTGTAATTTGCTATCTTCTTTCTCCACACCTCCATGGAAGTCTTAAACTTCAAAGCAAACAATAAAGTCATGTTGATCATATAGATGACAATGTTTACAACTTTTCCTTGTAAGGATTTAGGCAAACTAAATCCTAGAAACATACACCTTACGCAGTGCAAAAATGATTTTATTCATTCTCTTAGTAAGATCATTTTGTTGAGGTGTACCCACAATTATCTTATGCCTCCTTGTACCTTTTTTTCTTGCAAAACTTGTTAAATTGATTCGAGACAAACTCTAATTCGTTGTAACTTTTAAATATTTTAAGTTTGGTTACTTGTTGATTATTGATCATGGCATATTAATCCTTGAATCCTTAAAAAGTCTCAGTTATACTTTTCAAGATATAATCCACACCTTTTGTGAGTAATAGTCTATGATAATAGGAAAATAAGACCATCTACTATGATTCTAAGCTCATGTTGGACTCTAAAGGTCTGCATGAGCATAGAGAAACGGTCTACTGGACATATATTTTCCAGTCTCAAACATCAATCTGAGACTTTCCAAGTGTGTATTGATCACAAAACTCTAATTGCTCCATATTATCATGTCTAAGCAAGTTTTACTTGCCCAACTCCACTAACCTTTCTCACTTATCTGTTATAACATCAAATGCTACAACTTCATCTTATTTTGTATAGTTTGACTAGCCACAAACGTATACGGGATCACTATTGAACGATCTTATATGTAAAGATTGTTCCTTTTCACCCCCTTCACAATTGTAGATGCTTTCGTTAACTTAAACACTATAACATACCTCCCATCTTGCAATATCTCCCAATTGTCAAACATTTTCAATTTGACTGACCTCATGTATTGAACCTTATAGACTTTATTGTTCTCAAGAAGAACTACCTTTCCTTCTTTCAATTTTAAGGTCTCAAAGAATTCATTTATTAGACACATGCAGTAAATGCAACACGAGCCCATAACTCAACTTCTTTATGTATTTGACATTGACACCACTAACACTCTAACAAACTCATAACTATTAGATGCTCCCATAATAGCAACAAACTCTCTTTAAAAATGAAAGTTCCTTCCCCTCTTACTCCTCTCCTTTTCTAGACATTCTTTCTTGCAGTAACCTCTCTTATGGTAGTTGTAGCACTGAAACCCGTTATTTGGCCAATCTTTTAATGATTGCTTTGACTTCTTCCATTTCGCCTCCTTCCTTTTCGTATTCTTGTACTTTAAGACATTCAAATTCACCCCACTATCATCTGACTAAGACTCTTTAAGCTTCTTAGTCTAAATTGAGGTCTTAAACTCTTTTAGAGTAATGGATTGTTCCTTCTCAAATAACAAAGCATCTTTAAAATGCTCAAACTTATTGAGTAAGACATTATGAAGTAGTAAAGTCTTATCTTTATCTCCAAATTTCACCTTAATGTTTTCAAGATTATCCAAAATTTTGTTAAAATATGCTAGTTATTCCACAATGATTATTTATTCTATCATCCTTAATAAGTACAAGTTGCTTCAAACAGAGTCTATGTGTCAAAGACTTGGTCATACGCAATAACTAAAGTTCATTCATATTGACGTCTTAATCTTCTCCTTTGTAACTTTCCTAAGTGTCTTATCTCCAAGAGACATAATTATGACGCTTTTGACTTTTTATCATGTTAATCTTCTCCTTCTAAGACAAAAACACTTGCATGTTCGTCTACCACTTTATCGTGTTAGCGCATTATCAAGATAACTTTTATCTTAATTCTACATAATCTCTCAATAGAAAACTTCTCAATGTCAAACTTTGTGGTCATGTCTTCAAACTTTGCTCTTCCTGACTTTCTTCCTCTTGTTGGGTTCACATAACAATTACAAAATAACACAATAACAAGAATGAAAGAAAGAAATTGCATTATAGTAGAAGCTTTTATGCATAAAGAGCACATCAAAATAATGTACTACAAAGAGTATGACATGTCTTTATATATAGAACAAGGATCATAAAAAAAAACATTAAAAAACTATTAAAAGAAAAGTTGTGTACAAGATTACACAAGAGTAGCCAATCTAGTTAATTCTAAGACTACTAAAAGCACTCTAATAGTCAGTGTCTTATATTCTTTATAAAACAATCATGATTTAAAGTCAATATATCATTATATTCAAAAATAATAGATTCAAGCTATTTTGATTATTCGTTGTAGTTTATATATAGAAAAGGCACTGCTAGTAATTCACATTGCTAGCTTATGAATTCACATTATATCGTAAGTATTACATGAAGATGTATCACTAGTAATTCACATTGCTAGCTTATGAATTCACATTATATTGTAAGTATTACATGAAGATACACGTGATAATTTTTTTTTCATTAGCAATAAACAATAAATTAAATGGAGACACTTAAAGGATGTCTCCTTATATAAAAATAGAAGTTGTTCATCCTTCCCAATATTATACAAAATATTTGTACAAAAGTTATTTTTAAAACTAAACCTAATGTAATAAGACATAGCTGCCACAATTGCGACCTAATTAAATAAATAACTTATCTCAAGGCCGATCGTTCCAAGGTCGACTACCGTAGCATGGGTGATATCTCTAGGTTTTTCTCCCTAAATCCTATCTCTTAATGGCCGCTTCCATACTTCTTTCTCAAAGTTGATCGTCCCAAGGATGGTCACCCTAATGTCGTTCACCCCAAGGCCAATTGACATAATGTGTGTGATATCCTCAAGGCTGACATCCTTATATCTGATGTCCCCATGATCGCTTCCACACTTCTTTCTCAAAGTCGATGGCCCCAAGACAGATTGGCTCAAGATGTATGCTTTCCATCTACTTAATGAGTTGTCTTTGCACCATAAATTATGCGCGATGTGCACCTATACGAACTGCCTTCAAACAAGCATAACATTAGTTTGTTTAACAAGATAAGAACATATAATTGTTGTCCTGACACTAGAACATCTATTCAAAAATAGTTCACCATTTATAATCTAAAATTTGTCTTTAGTACTATATAATTCATTGTAATACTAGTTATAATTTACAAATCTAACTTTATAAGATAGTTATATTGTAGCATGCAAAATAGGATCCCCTTAACAAGTCTCTCCAACAATTTCGATACCTTAATAAGAAAGATTAAGTCCTTCATTTCAAGCCTACACATATGTTTCAAGAACTACCCTGCAAGCTAAACCCGAAGGTGTATTTCTGAATAGGTAAGAGAAGCAAAATAGTAGTTGGATCTTATCTATATTGTTGAGCAATTATGCATTTTGGTAACATGTCTTGACCATACTAAAGTTACTTTGACTTTCTAAGGATAAACTAATATCACCAGGTACCATAATTTAACAACAGCTATTTTTTCTCAATTCACCTATATAAAAGAACTCTTCTTCTCAACTAAGTGTCTTATAAGCTTACCCTCTACCACCCACCCCTGCTACTGCTAGCAGGATTCTGGTACTCTATATAAGATACTTTTTGCTAATTATGCATTTATTTCTATGAACTTCTTATCCTGTCTTCACTAGTTCCAAATATTGGTATAAAACACTAGTTATATGTTCTTTGGATTGACATAAGATAATTCAATTATGGCCATGTGTGCATAAGCACTAACAACACGTTGTAGTTTGTTCTTATAGAAACGATAATTAAATTCTAAAATCCATCTCTCTTTAGTATTTGATATTTTCATCTCAATGACTTTATACAAAATATAGGATTCAAGCACCATTTAAAATAAGCAAACCTGACTTTACTATATTTTCTTGTTAGTCACATGTTTTAAATTATGCTAATGTGAAAACCTCATATGTATCAAACATTGAATTCCAAAAAATGACCTTATTTCGGTGTGTCCATATATTTCATATTATGGCAATCTACACTATATTTCATACTCTATTACACTTATTATTTAACTCTCTTATCTCAAAATCTTGTAAATATGTCTTAACACGATAATGGTGCACTAAAATATATACATATATATACCCATATCTTTATGTTAAATCAACAACAAAAAAGTAGAAAATATATAGTATCACGATGTTTTGATATCTCACTTTGCTCAAATATGAAGGAATTATATCTCAAGTTTCTTTTTCCTCCTATATTTTCATGTTGGAAAATATTCTTTGTGCCTCTTTCTCATCCCACAATTCATTAAGAATATTGACAATAGACAAAACAAATTCCTTTCTAAAATATAATATAATCCGAAAAAATTGAAAGTATTTAAAATGGATATAGCTGCAATCACTCGTTATTTTCATAGACCTCAAGTAATAAAATTTTTCATGATTAGGGTACGAAGTCATTTTTATCTTCCCAGCAATTATTTTACTAATGTCAATCAACATGTAATAATCATGGTAAATATACACGTTATAATGTTTCTCTAATAAATGTCTAATACTCCGTAGAAATAATGAAGACTAAGAAAAAAGATATTAAAAAATATATTAGAGATAAAATTTTTAAAACCACCTTTCAACTTTGATAATAACTCTATCTTTCACAAAATTCGAAATGTTTATGTTATCTTTTTAGTTTTAGAATATATTTAACATATTCGTCTAAAATATACTCTATTTTTACACATACGATTACTAGCATCTGACTATTTTCATCTGCTAAAAATAATTACTTCCCAAAAACAAATTGTGGGTTATTTAAATTCCCGCGAATATATTATTTAAATATGAAAATCGCAACTTTACACTAAAATATTACATGTCGAAAACACTTACTTTTTTTTCCATAGTTGTTACCTATTTCGTTTTCAGCTAAATAAAATTATCTTCACTGATTCCTTGATTAGACAATATGGAATTATTATATTTTCCTTGATAGAAACTGCTGCATTTTGCTTCCTCTAAAAATTCCTGATATTTCTCTTGTATTTATGTTGTTGTAATAATATTTGTGTTGTCCAACTGAATTATTGGAGTCGTTACATGTCAAACTTTATTGACATTAACCAGAGAATTTTCTCCAATCTTATATTTTAAGTATGTGACATGTGTAAATAGTGTTCTATTTCAAAGTTAGATATTATATTAAGAGATGTAATCTTAATTTCTAGTTTTATCCGCTTTTTGTTATGACATCTTTAAAATATCACCTTTTGTTGGTCAGTTTTTTTTATTACAAAAATATTAAATAAATAAGGTGAGCTCAAAAGGAGAAGTTCCAATGGTTACACAACAAAATATTCTCAAGAGGGACATAACTAGAATACCTATTAGAAGCTACAACTCCTATACTTCACTTGAAAATACAGTACCTCCTAATCAGAGATACATCAAAAGATGGTACAAATAGTACAACCTGGCTAGGAGGTTTATCAAGATCGTTTAAGCTTTCCTCGAGGTGATGCCCTGATAGTCTGCCGAGAGCAAGTTCTTCCACGCACACCTGAGTCACTCACTCATTTTTTTCTCAGCTTTATGCACTCCTTGTAGTTGCCATCACTCAATTTGGCACGTTTGTTACTTCTCAGCTCTTTCACAACCTAGACCAGTAATTCCATTGCTCCTCCACATATCGGATTGCCCTAGCAATACCTTCACGGTGCCACCAAGATTTTTTGGTTTTAAAACCAGCAGTCTCTTGCTTCCACGAGCCACCTCTTGCTAGTTTAGCATGGGGTATTCTGCTACCTCCTTTGACTGTCCCGGTCAGGCCCTCATAACCTTGACTTATTCGTTGTGTTTAGGATTACAATTAAGTAAGTGATGAATTTAGAATTTAACAGCACAGGTCATTAAAATCTTTAGTAACTAATATTAAATATTAATTATTTAATTTAATTAGTCATTAAATTCAATCATTATTTTTATTTTATAGTTATTTAACAATCAAAATCTAATTTAATGTCTATTTTGGTCACAATTAATAACCATTTAATTTAATAATTAAAAATTAGTCTCTAAACAACTTTTTTTATTATAGTGTAACTATTGCTCTAGTTCTTTCCCAAACTACTTCTCTAACTCAAATTTCATTTCCAAATATTCTGATCTCATTATTCTTGATCCTGAATTGTATCTTCCTTTTTATTATAGAGATTTATAATAATTTTTAAAACTCGTCTTTTAAAGTATAGTTTGCAGCCTACTTGTCTGTCTAAAATCTAATCAGTGATCTATCATCTTGAAAACCATTTGATTCTATTATCAAATCAGTTTAGTGGTTGCCTTCCTCACTATAACTATTCCAGATCCCTCCACTACCAGAATTGGTATTTATTCTCTTTAACAACACTTTTTGTTGGTGAATTATCTCCTTCAAATATTATTTTTAACTCATTGCGGTAATCCAAGTTCAGCAAATCTTCCAATAGTGAGGGCTTAAATTAAAATATTAAAAATTTCTCACTTGAGTAATTTTAATGAAGATAAACAACTTTTTTTAAATAATATGTTGCGCTATTTTTTAAATCAACTTCACATAATTGGTATAATTTGATGTTAAATGTAATTTGCATTAGTGAACAACATAAAAACCCAATCTCACATACATAATGAAACAAAAATGAGAAAATGAGGAGATTTCCTTAGCACTCCAAATTCATTCTGATTGGTATCTTGATGTGGTATCCCTATAAGCTTTTATTGGTAAAGTTTTATCAATTAGATAATAGTATAAGCTTAATGATTATGTATTAAAGTGATGTGTTACCATTTCCTTAATTTATGACTACATTATAAAGCTATATATGTAGTTACAACTTACTACTTGATATAGTTTTTCTAGCATTCAACAAGATGAGAAAAATAAATAATGTGAATATTATCATTCAAACTTTGGCAGGTACAAATATTTTATAGTCATTACTGTTCAGTTATATACATATATTTGATATCTATATTGCTATTGACTTGTTTTGGCAGAGAGAAGTAGCAACTTTAAGGCAACAAGTGCAGTACATGCAAGATTGTTACAGGTAAAAAGTTAAACAACTAGCAGTTGTGTAATTGTTGTAGAAGTAAGTCAGAAATGATGGAAACTGGTGAGTTATATTAGGAAATTCATCTGGGAATTAAAGCAATTATTTAAGAGGGTTGAAATGTTGAACTCGACTATAAAAGAAAAATATATAATTATTAGAATTGTAAAAAAAAAAAAAAAAAAAAAAAAACAAAAAAAAAAAAAAAAAAAAAAAATTATTAAAATTAAAAAAAAAAAAAAAAAAAATCATAACCTCATATCATATAACATGTAAGAATTTACTGAAAAAAACCAACAAACTATGGTAGACATCTATAATCTATCTGATAAAGAAAATAAACAAAATAGACAAGAGTCTGTATTGACATATCCATCATGATTTGCATGTAATTGCATAGTTACAACAAAATTATAATAATATTAAAATGCAGAAAGAAATAATTATCGCTTATCTTTACATATTTAAAACAAGCAACCCAAAATCACCCCAAACATATTGACTATTGTCACAGAAAGATAGAATTAACAACACAAGCCAAAAACTAACACTTAAGTCTCCTAGAGGCAAAACAATGTCCAAGCAAAAAATTTGAAAGTAAATGATTTGTTTTATAATTCTCGTAGAAATTCCTGCATTTCAAATATGGTATATTCGAAATATAGAGTATTGTGTAGGGAGTCTTGTTTTAGTCTTGGTCATGGATGAGATTCAAAATTTTTCCCTATAAATATGCTTAGTTATCTTTTTATGTGATTCGTACTGACTGGGTAAGGACAGGGTATGATAGCATAGATCTCGGAATTCTGTATGAGATATATTCATAGGATAATGTCTAGTAAAAGGAACCGCTTATTTCTCCCCTATTTTGGGTTTAGGTATCCTTCAATCAAAAAAATTATCAATTTTGTTTCAATATCAAGTTATAACTTTGATGTTTAGTCGACTTAAACGTGATGCATAAGATGAATGTTTAAAATTTGTTTAATGTCAGACAATAACAAAAATATGCATAATGTTGGATGTTAGTGAAACTTAATAAACTTTAAGACAACACTAACTATTATTAACTTTTTCTTAAGTAAAAATATTTATTTTAGTATCAGACTAACTCTTTAATTAAAATAAATAGAATTAGTATCAACCTAATTAAGGTTAATCTTATTTATTTTTAATATATATATTTAAAATTATTGTCATAAAGACTAGTGCTAATATAATATGTATCAATTCATTCATTTTCATGAAAACAAATAGAACCATAGATTACTTTCAATCTATAGGCCTAGGTTTAATCTTCTCATTAATTTTTCTCTTATTTTATATATAATTTTTTTCACACTCATTTCCTTTAAAAGTCTATGCTAATGAGTTAGTGTTTAAAGTTTTAGAGTCCATTGTACATACAACACAAATCCAATACAATTATCTAATTATGAGTCTCACACTATGAGTCAACCAATATATAAAAAAATTTAAAATTTTCAATCCCAAACCTTAAGACAATAAGTTTTAGGTCTTTTTTCTTATATATTATTTATCTCATCCGTTTCCAACTAATATAGACTCCTACCTCTAACTTTAATTCTTCACAATCTTTCCAGCAAGTATGAGTCTCCTCCACACAAATCAAACTTCTTTCACTTTGAAAATGTTTTTACACACGAATCACTTTCCAAATATAACATCAATTGTTGGTCAATTATTGGGTTGAAAACAATATTCTTCAAAAGAATTTCTAGGATAGAAAAGATGAAAGAAGATGAAGATGAGAATGTCTGACCTCATCGTTTCACAAGTCTTGTGCGACGGATGGATTGGGAAGGTGGGTGTTAGACATTAGGCCACTCTTGTCAATTTTCAGAGTTTTTGCTTATTGGGCCAAAAGCAGAGCGTTAATAGAGCCTGAAAAGGATTGTGGGGAGCTATTGTATCGAAAGTATGGAGTCACAAAAATAAGGTGGTATTCAAGGGTGGGGTTGTGGATGCTGATGAAATCTTTAGTTTAGCTTAATTTAAGGGCTGGTTATGGGCTAAGTACAAGATGAAGAGAATCACATTTTCTTATTCGGATTGGTTTTTCAATGCAGTGCCTCCAATCATTGGCATAACAACTCGAGGTATGGTTGGATGGCCCCCTCCCTACTATGTTCGTGGTTCTGTATCTGTTTGTAATTTGTGTGTATTCATCTTCCTGTATACTAGTTCTGTTCTGTTTCATGTGCCTATAATATCCTGGTTTTTGATCTGTTTAGTAGAGGATCTTTCTGTATGAATTAATGTTTTGGTAGTTGTAGCACTTATTTTTAGATAGGGTGTGCTATTTAAAGGTTAGAACACCCCTTAAGTGTTTCTTTTATTTAATTCACTCTTTGCTATTAAAGAAAGAAACCATTTCACAAGTTTTCTTTTATAGGATGTAGATATATGTCTCTTCATTCATAAACACTTCATTGAGAAAAAACGAAACTTCAATATTTATTGTCTAAATGCATTGTTTAACGAGTATGGTCTTGAAGAATTTTTTCTTCTTTTGTACACACAACAATTTCTTTTTACCAGCCTTCACAACAATTAATTACCACTAGTGCTTCCAATTAAGAAAAGCAATTCCAACACTATGGTCTCTCGGCTTAACCTACAGATGAAAGAAACCGATTCCTCGAGTCATGACTTTTTGATTACACAGTAGCAACTCCAACTTCTGTAAAAAATAAGAACGCAGAAACAATAATATTATTTGTTGTAAGAATTTTAGTGTAATAGTTTGATTCTTATAAAGTATGACCAATAAGCACATGTAATAGGAAGAATGATATTCCATACTTTACTCTTGGAAAGTGCAGGCAAATGATGGGCGAAGAACTTTCTGGTTTGGGTTTTAAGGAGTTGGGGCATCTGGAAAATCGACTGGAGAGGAGTTTGAAGGGTGTTCGCATGCAAAAGGTATCATTGTTCAAAGTCAATGCAAACCAAAGCTAGCTCATCCATCATAATTTAAGATCTCATTGATCCCTTTCATGGTACATGCGTGAGTCTTACATGATCACTTACTTTTATTACCTCTGCAGGATCAAATCCTGATTGATGAGGTCAAAGAACTACACCAAAAGGTTTCATGAATCAGGTTTTGTTCCTTAAAATGATTCCTAGTATTCCAACAAATTTCTGACTGCTAATTTAATCCATGCTATTGTAGACAAGCCTAGCCAATCAAGAAAATGAAGAACTTCATAGAAAGATAAATCTCTTACGCAAGGACAATGAAGAGCTACGAAAGGTATACAAAAACTCATTCTCTGTATTTGGAAATCATTCATAGTTTCATTTATATATGTATATTAGATTGTATATGAAATATCCTTGACACGCACAACACAAGCATATTTATTGCACTGTTTGTATAGAACCTAAAAGTTCCAGTTTTATTTTAAGCTTAAGAAATAATTTGGATTTCAGGTTGTTGAAGCAAAAGGTAGAAAGGAAGGTGCTGCAACTTCCAATCCTCCTTCCACTATCACTTATGGTTATGATATATTTGCTCCTATAAGTCTCAAGCTAAGCCAGCCACAGCCTCAACACAGTGAACCACCAGCCAAAGCAATGAAACTGGGGTATTCTTCAAACTAATTCCTCCTTGATCTATTTGGTTCCAATTAATAAATATACTAAATTTTGGTTTTAGAAATTCTAACTTGGTTTTATTTTGTGTTTTTGCTGAACTTTTAAAAGTGAACACCAAGGATTTAATTGTAGTTCCAGATTCATTGCAAGAAAAAATATAACTTGTGCTGCTGCAATTATTTCTGCAATGTAGTCCTGGAGAGTCTAAAAAGCTTGATGTCATAGTTAAAATGACTATCACAAACCGTTTATTCAACACCTAAATGTGTTAATCTATTCATAATTTCCTTTTAAACTAATTATCTAAAGTGTGTACCAGATTAAGCTGCTCATAACAAGAAGTATTCCAAAAGTAGTGAAGGTGATGATTTCTGACAAGCTGCCAAGAGTTGGTCCCAATGGTTGTACAATGCATAGATGTATATGGCAATAGAATGTATCCTGAAGCACTACATGCAGTTGTTGTTATAAGAATCTGACACATATATAATGGTTACTCTGTAACATCAATTCAATAAAGATTCTATTATCATTTGTGGTCGGTGTTTTTATATATAATGTCTGTGTATTTGTCGCGACCAATTGAATGCAAATCTGACCATAACCTCTGGGGCCTATCTTCCCCATCAAATGTTAAAAAACTCAGAAAGAAAATCAAGCAGAAACATATTAAAAGAAACTAAATTCATTTTCTATTTTTCTAAAATAGACCGTATAATATATCTGCATTTTATTATTTTTGCCGACAAAAAAAATATCTGCATTTTAAAATAATACTTAATTTAGATTGTATTTATTCCAAAGGGAAAAACAAAAGAAAATTATGTTTTCAATACATCACGATGAAACGACAAAAAAAGTTATAGTAGAAAAGGAAGTGGATCATTTATATTAGAAAAATATTGAAAATTATTTTATTTAGAAAATTAAGTTGGTCTATAATATTAATTAGGTTTAGGATTCTATGAAATATTAACGTTACAACATTTGTCTTAAGAAATATTACCTTATTGTGCAAATTAATAATAATTTTTAACAAATATCATTCTAAACAAATATTTTTTCCAAAATAAATTGAAAAAAATTAATATTGACTTAGCAGCACAGCACCTGGCCCACTCGCTCGTCTCAATGTATTCTCTGTTACATCCATTAATTATTTCGAAAAAGAATATTTAACAGACACTTTATTTTTTAAACAAATTTATTTTAGATTCAAATTAGTACAAGATTCCTCAACAAACTCTTGTGATCCAAATAATAATGTAAAAAAAATTATTATTTGATTCTCATAGTCTTTTATCATTTAGTTATTTCAAACAAAAATGTAGACAACTAAGAAAAGAAAAAATAGTTTTGTTCATGAAGAGAGTTTTTACATTTAGAGAAAAACAAGCAAATATTTTATTGCACAAGGTTCAATATTATAGTACTGCTTGATAAATATTGATTATTCAAATATTGAAGATAAGATGCATTGTTGTTTTGATATATGATATGAAATGGACGATAGCATGGCTGGATAGTTGAATCTCACCTACTCATTAATTGTATATGATTGAGATTGGTGCATTTTGATCGAAGTGAACACAACCAGGAGACTTATGATAAGGTCATCCACAATCATTATTTTATACATTTAGTCTTATACTTTATTTTATTTTAAGTATGTTAATCTTTTTTTAAAATATATATTATTTTAAAATTGAGCAGAAATACTTTCAAGGATATTTTTATTGTCAGTATACATTACCTAAATGATTAAATAATTTATGATTAAATCCTCTAATAGTACTATTATTTTATGATAGTAACTTTTGAATTTATTCTTAGAAATTATACTATTTTTAAAGGTAAGCAAGATAACACGTGAAAAAAGGTCAGTATATAATTCTAATTTTAATATTTATTTTTCTATTTCTAATCAATTACTATAACTTGGAAAAACTTTCTTCAATATTATTTAAATTAAATTAATAATTTAAAATTTGAATAATAAATGCAGAATAATGTTAAATAGTGGTAAAGACTATTATTGTTGTGGAGTGTCTGACTCAACTCAAATAGAATTGGCTAAGATACTAGTGGTCTATATCACCCAAAGCATCTGTCATTGTTAATATAAGCTTTATTCAATATAATTTATATAAAAAAAATTGAAATTAATGTTGAATTAGGATCAAACTCAACCAACATACAGTGAGATTTGAAGTGTCAAACCTTAATCAAAATATTTTAATTTGTTAACCACGTAATAATTGATGAAAATATTCATTGTTTTCATCCTCAATCACTCCCCCAAAATAAGGATGTGATAATTATATATGCGTATTTTGTTACACATTAAGAACCTGTTTTGTTAGATCTCTGATCCATTAAGGTAATTGGTTCTAAATAAGGTTTTGTTAAATAAGTTTAACTTTTTTTTTTTTAAATTTAAGCTTAAGTCTACTAAACATTTTTTTTTTGTTGTGAACTTTTTTTTAGATATTACTTGATTCTTTTAAAAAGTGCAACTTGTTGGTTTATTTAAAAATTTGTTTCGTATTAAAAAATTTGATAGCTATGGTGCATATTTGACAAATAGCTAATAATTTTTTATGTAAAACAAATACATTACGGAAATTAAAATCAGAATTAGTCAAGATGAAGGATAGAGGCAAAAATAATTAGTTAAACATTATGAGAGTTGGTTTTAACTTGCTTATATGATATGCTATAAGTTCTTTTTTGTAACGTCTGTACATTCATAATTTTTATATATTTACCCTTCAATATGCTTACAGGCTTTGCATTTTTTTTCTGGTACATATGATTTAGCACATCATAAAAATAACACAGTAATAAAAATAATAACTATATCAATTTAAATAAGTCCTCCTGTTAGACATAAAAAGTTTTTGAATTACAACTTGACATTTTTATTTAAATAATCTAATTTATTTCATGAAAAAATTGGCTAAGTCATAAGGTTTGTTTGAGTAAAAAAACAATATAATATTTTAGAAAAAATTAAAAATTATTTTTTTATAAATTAGAATTGATTTGTGCCTAAGATTAATTTATAAAAAAAATCTTTTATATTTTAATTTAAAATATTATTTTTGATTCAAATATAAAAAAAAATTCTAAAAATGTTCATAAATAAATAAATAAATAAGTGTCACATATATCATAGTTTATTTATAAACATTCCTTTTGACTGACAGACTAATCCAAACAATGGGTTGGTTACCAATCAATCTTAGGCTGGCACTTTTCCTTTCACAAATTATTGACATCTGAAAACCTTGAGACATGATTTAAGAATTTTTGTGTCAGTTCAAGTCTCTTATTTAAATAAAATAAAGGATATGGCAAAACTACGTTACTCGTTCATTTAAAATAATTTGAACTACAAAGAAGTGTGTTATCTTAATCTTTTATTCAGATATATACATAACTTGTTTTTCTGACTAGAAAAATGGAATCTCCAAACCCTGTACAAAATGTTTACAAAAACTCCTATAAGTGATATCCATTGAAAAATCCCCAAGGCATACGATAAAGCCCTTCCCCACTTAAATTCCAATAACTTCACCTTGTTTGTTTGTGCTCACCCATTTGACCCAAATACTGTGACTCAGATATCACATTTTGCTGCACTATTGAAACCTTACCTGCATAACAGAATCCCATTCAACACCTACCCTACCTTTTCCATTAAACCCCAATACTACTAGTCCTCTTTTAGGTCATTTTAACCTAAGTTTCACACTGCCACAATACACCACTAGAAACAAACTCTTTCGGCCTATTTTACAATTTAAAACAGGTAACTCTTCTATCTGACACCAGACACCCTCCCAACATGCATTTCCTATCTTCACTACTACATTATTGACCTTATACCCATAACTGAACACAAGTACCAAGTCCACCCCTTATTTTGTCCGAATTTATACAACTGATTGTAATAATTACCGTCATTTCTTACAAAAACCTGAAGCATAGTAGTACACTATATAACAAAAATGTATATTTTCACATATTTGTGACCTATTTAAATAGACTAGTTTCAGTCTTTTTACAATGTCTAAATTCACCAATCACATCATCTGTTTTTTATAATTAGAAAGTCAAATATTCAATTATATCTTCAATTTTATCGGTTGGCCTCTTACTTTTATTCTTTTATTGTAATGCTGCATCTATTCCCACCAATCTAATTGAACATGTCTTATCCTCAAATATTCATGAGTTTCTCTAGTCTTGGTACTCCTAGTAATATTGTGATTTAGTCGTGACTAAACTGAAAATAAATTATCTCTATCTATTTTCATATCATATTATATTTGCTTTTAAGTTTCAAAGTATTGAAATAATTGAAGTAAATTGACGTTTGGTTACTGAATTTATGTTTATTCACCTATTAGACATAACTCACATTCAGTTGCAACTTTATAGTTAAAAAACAAGTGATTTATTGTTTCATCTAACTCATCACACATCAAGAATATATAATGTCTTCCTTTTTTAAGTTTTGCTTAGTTCTGTCACTATGTTCAAAATTACCCTCCAAGTAACATGTTGTTCAAATGAAATAATCTTAACTGTCCTAATTAATCTAAACAAATCAAAATATCCTCTTCGAAGCCACTCTAAAACTTTTTTATGATTTAAGGGTGTATACATTAGTATCTTCATCAAATCACTTCCATTTATTCTCTCTATCCATAGATAATGTTTTCCATTTTATCTTTATCCTAAAAGCTGAGACTTGTAGTATTTTTCACTTAAATCATGCTCTTTTCCACTCTATACACCATTGTCACTTATTATCATTCCATAAACTTGACTCCCTAGTGCAGTCCCCCTCTTCTTTGCATTTAGATACATCCTAAGAAATATGTGAATGAAAGGAGTCTCTTGTATACCTACCTTTCCAAAAATTGATCTTAGTGTGTAACCATACCTTTCAATCTACATTTTTGTCAAATTAATTCCTTTTTATCCTTTTTCCAAACACTCCCCCCACTACCTTGATTCGACTCTAGAATTGCTACTTTCGTTAAAATTTCTTATGTCTTACTAGTATGCCTAGATACACAAATGGTAATTTCATAATACTACAATTCAACATTTCTAAGTATATATAAGACTTGATCTTCAATATTTATTCCAACAACCTTATTGAAAAGTAACTTTTAACCCAAACATAATTTTGAAACATCTCAAAATACATTTTATGCCTAAGATATTTTGATGCTTTTCATTACAGATAAAGAGTAAGTCATCAGAAAATTATTAAAGGCTTATCACTACCTCATTTTCGCCTAATTTCATCCATTCTAACAAATTTTCTTTAACTATCTTTCTAATCATTCCAGATAGACCTTCAATATCTATAAGAAACAAGAATTGATGATTTCAGACATCCCTTCATCTATTTAATGCATTTTTTTTATAAAATCTTAATCTTTCCATATGTAGATAAGGTAGTCTCACCTAACTGAGTAGTAAGCTTTTGATAATCAACCTAGACCATTATACACCTTTTCTTTTTTACTTCTTGCCTCTTTGCACCACTTTATTTTCTACCATGACAATATCTAAGAGTCTTTTACCCTCTAGGATTCAGAATAAGTGCAGTTTACCACTTAAGATAAGATCTCTTTCAGCCTCTAGATAGTATTTTAGATATCATTTCATACATGCATCTTATTAAGAGATTGGTGTATACTCCTCAAGACTAATTGGGTTATCGGATTTGGATACAATGATTATGAATGATGTATTACAACCTTTTGGTATCTTTCCACCAGCCCGAAACACATTAACAACCTGTACTATTTTCCTTTCATTTTCTCCTAGAATTTCTTAATCAACCTAAAGTTAAAACCATTCAAACTATGATTTTTAGAACACACGGCCAACAATTCCTTAATTTCTAACTCTGTGATAGGTTCAGTCAGCCTTCTATTATCTTCTAAGGTTAGAATTAGGAAATACAATTTGACATCCAACCCATCTGATTCACTCATTCTCTTACGAAAGAAGTCTTTTATCTCATTTTTTACGATGTTAGGATCCTCACACCACTCTCCTTGAATTTCCACCCCCATAATTTTATTTTTCAGTCTTTTTCAATTATCAATTAGTAAAAATACCTAGAATTAGAATCACCTTATTGTATTTAGCTCTTGATTTTTGTCTTGTTATTGCTTCCATTTTATAGCTCATTTCTTTGAGTTCACCAAATAATTTCTAACTTTCTAGTTTTGTATCAATCCCTCTACCTTAAAACTATCACCATCCATCTTATCCAAGTCACTAATTCTCCTAATAATATTTTCTTTGATTTGATTGATGCTTCCAAAGACATCTCTATTCCACATCTTTATATCTTGTATCTTGTTTCATTCTTAGTTTATCTTTAAATGCCACCCTACCATACTCACCCACCTCATAACTATTCCATAGTCTTATTATTAATTCCCCAAACCCATTTTTATTTTCCAAAATATCAAGAGTTCTAAATGACTTTTGGCATCAATTTATCAATGTATTTTTAGCACTATATAGCACAATGTTCTAATACCACTTTATCTATCACATACTACTCACTCTTCTACCAATGCTCTAACCATTCTCTAAGGCGTTGTTTGCTTTTGAAGACTGATTCAGGACGATATACTGTTTCTAGCAAAAAGTTTGCATTTCAAATAATAAAATATTCGTTAAAACCAGAATTCGAGAAGGTATCTTTGTAACAGGAATTCTTCGCCAAATAGCAAAGATTTGCGAGTGCAAAGCTGAACGAATTTTAATTCTATTTTTTATATATTTAATTTATTAATATTTATATTATAATAAAATAATAATAATTAATAAATAATGATAAATTTAATAAAATTATAAAATAATAATAATAATACATTTATAAAATAATATTAAAAAATATTAATAATATTAATGTTAAAAACTAAAAATAAATTTATAATTTATTATATTAAAATATTATTATATCTATCACATAATTCATAAAATTTTCACTCAAATCTTAAATCTTTCTCTTAATCCAAATAACCAAACTTTCAACACACTTTCATCTCAAATCCACTCTCCAATCCAAACACACCCTAACAGGTTGTTTGGTTGAACCAATTTAGGTGAATTTACTTACAAGAGGATGGGTTTGGGGAGATGAAAGTTGTTTGGTTGACCTTGAGAGGATGGATGATGGATGAGGAGGGATTTGTAGGATGGTATCTTCAATGATGTGAGGGATTTGAAAGGATGTAACTTGAAATTATAAAATAGCCTTCATAAATGAGGTGGAAGTTACAAAATATCCTTATAAGTGAGTCATAACTTTAAGAAATTACAAAATATCCTTTAAGTGAGTTTAAGGTTTTTATTATCCAGAAGAGTCTATTAGTAATTTCAGAACTATATCAATTAAAAAAATTAAAATAAATCTATAACATCTATGAAATCATTCTCAAACTTTCATAACCAATCCTCCAAATTTCTTCAAATCTTACCATCTATCTATTAATCCAAACAATCCTACCATCCACACACAATATACTCAAATCCACTCAAATCCATTTCCTCAAATCCACTCTCCAAACTAAACAAAACCTAAATGCTAGCTGTTACATTTGGTTGGTGCAATGTGTATTTCCAACTCAGAGATGGTAGATAAACCATTTCTGAGTTATCAATAACGTATCTGAACCCTGCCTTTGTGCTTCCATCCTTATTCATATTTCTTTACTTTGGAGGTTCTGATTTATAGCCCTTATTTTGTATTCTTCCTCCTATCTAAATTTCACTATTTTCTCACATATTTAAACTTTAGCACTATAATCATAGTAGGAATATATGTTTACGACTATAATCGGGATGTTACTTCTCTTGTTTTACCTATAGTAATCAAGAAGCCCATATCACATGTGTGCCTGATGATATGACTAATATACCAAATAATTCGAATTTCTCTCATTCTCATCTGCATCCCTTCTGATTTAATTTCTTGAAGACAAATCATTCCAGCCCCTTCTTTACTTATAAATTCTCTCAAGTATCTCCATTTAATTGTTCTCCCAATCTCCTTATATTTAAGCAGAGAATTTTCATTTACATTTTGTTTGACCCCTCTTTCCCTCTTCTTCATTCTTCGTTTCAGTACCTCTTCTATTTTTTTTCTAATCCGACCAAGATGTTTTCTGTACCTATTTGTTTCCTTGTATCTCATAATTACAGCTTTTACACCATCATAACTACTTGTTGCTACCAAACCTTTGGAGTATCGAAGAACTCAGATATCTCGAACCTCATTTTCCTAAACTAATCCTCCATCATAAATTTATTAGTGATCGATGAATGAATAGAAATCACAAACTCTACTACTACTGCCTGCCTCACAGCGTTAACAATTGTCAGTACAGCAGTACATGCGGTACATGATTGAAAAAAATTCAATAAAAAATATGTTTGACTTTGTTTTGTTTCTTATTTAACATTTTAGACATCATGATTTTCTTTTAGATTTAATGTCTCTTAATATTTTAAACTTTATCTACTTTTACTTTTATTTTTTGGAAAAAGTATAGTATTTCTAATAACTTTCTTCTATTAATTATGGTACTGACAGGTGAGGTAATTATTGATATTTCAAGGATATATTGTATCGATAAAAGAGTGTATTTAAAATTATGATGTTTTATTTTCAGAAATCGTACTGTACTGAAAAATTAATTATGGTGCTGACAGGTGACAGTAAATATTTTTCTATTTTTGGTTCAAGTCATTGAGTTATATAACAAAAAATAAATTATAATAATTATAAAGATAAAATATTATTTTTATCTTTATTTATCTTTATAATTGTCACTTTACTTATGTCATTATTTTCTTTACCTAAAATATGATAACAATATTACTTAATAACATGAAAACGATTTATAATACAGATAATTTCATAATAAATCCATAACGAATGAAAAAAAGGACCAAAACAAGAAAGCAAACGAAAGAATGAATCATGTTAAAAATGTAATTTTATAAAATATTTAAACATTATTTGGTTATATCTATATATAGCATGGAGAAGAAAAAAAAAAAACACTAACGGTCGTTCAGTTATTGTTGATGGAAACAAAACAAAATCAATAAAATTATTATGTAAGCATATTCTTATATTTTTCATTCACCCATAACCCTTTTATTGTAATAAATATGTGAAATATTTATAAATTTACTTTTTAGATCAAACTCCCCCACTTCTTTTCTTTATGATGGAAACATAGAGAAAATAATTATTTTTTTTACTAAAACCAACTTTATTAGTTGAATAAATCTAGAATTATATATTTTATACGTTATATATATTTTCCTAATTTAATAGGAAAAACATGCTTAAAAAAAGTCTGTGATCTATAAAAACAAATTTTTGTGCGTTTACCAGTATGTGATCCCAATTTTATTTCATTCTTATAAAATATTTTAATTTTATTCACTAAGACTAGTTAAATAATTTCAATCAAGTCAAATAAGCTATTATATTATATTTATTATTTTTGAAGAAAAAATTTGTTTATATTTACACTTTAATTCTTATATTTTTATCTGTAGGCTTATAAGTTTTTATACAAGTAATTATTTTAAACATAAAAACATTTTTATGATAACTGAAACATTAAATATTTAGATATAAAGAATAAAACAAGAGTGAAGTATAGAGTATAATAATAAAATAATTAATTGAATCTTTTAAAATTACTAATTTAAGATCTATAATTCGACAAGATAAGAGAGGTCTCACGATTTCTTTTTCCAATACTGCCTTTATTAATTTCTAACAAAAACCATTCCTCCTAATACCCTTATTTTAAATAAATTACATGTAAAATAGTCGTTGGTTCGCTTTTATTTTATTTAGATATATTTTACCTAAACAGAATAATATTATTATATACCAATTATTAAAATTTAAGTTAAGACAAGTATGAAAACATGCTCTTGATTATAGAACCTTAGGATAAATAATCTAGATGTTAAGGTGTCATGGTTACAATCACTGTATCTTGAGTTTTATGTAGAGTTATGTGTTGTTGAACATGTTTTTAATGTTTGAGTTTGAGTTTGAGATTAGATTTGTATAGTTTGAATAAATTAAATTTATTATGTGCTCTCATTTTTGTATTAAATTACTACATTTGAGATTTGTATTTGTTAAACTAATTTTGGAGTAAACATTATAATAGGTTTGTTGTGCTGTATGAGATTGATTTTCTGATATTTGTTAAATTAATTAAATTCTCAATTAAGTAAAAATAACACTACAATTCAACCTATGATTTTGGCTATTCGTTCATCCTAGCCAAATCTATCTCAAGCAAAAATTGTTTCCTTCAAGCGAGTCAATTTTTGCTCAAGCAAAAATAACATTGCAATTAAACCTTTGATTTGGTTAAATTTTCGCTTAAGGTAATCAAATATACCTAAAGCGAGTCAATTTTCGCTCAAGGAAAAATTATTTTGTAACTCAATGCTCTTAGCAAAATTTTTGCTGAAGTTAAAATATTTTCAATCAAGATAGTCAATTCTCGCTCCAGCTAAACTATTGCTCAAAATTTTTTCTTGTTGTCTCTTTAGCATATTAGGCAATTGTATGTAAATGTTTGTTTTAAATGCAAAATGAATATTAAGTTATATATTTAATTGATTTTGTGTTTTTGTTTAAACGAGTTATATTGTATATGATAATGTCTATTAACAAGCAGAATTATATGAATTTAAGGTGATAAATATGTGATGATATTGAACTTTTATTAACTTTTATTCAAGTTGTCTATGACGTATTGATATCTATATTGTAACAAAGATCTCCTTACTTCACTGATTATCTAAGTCACATAGACTAACATATTTGGTGTGTTGTGGGAGGAGTTCTTACACACTGTGACATGAGTAGATGCGTAAACATAAGTTGTAATGAACTTACCCTGATCAATTATTATTTGGTATGCTTGTAAATTTAAGTACTAGTTTGGATAAAATGTTAGTCATTGGTAAGACATACTTAATACATGTCTTCCACTTCCAAAAAATATCAATTGACATCTCACTTCTTGAATATCCTTAATGTAGGTGTACATGTAGTTTAGTAGTTTATATAGTTGTTGTAAGTTTCTATTTGAATAAAATTAAATTGTGGCGATTTGTTTATTAAAATATCATCTTTTATATATATTTTTTTCTTTTATTGAAAATATATTTCAATAACTTATCATTACATATGTTGTTGGTATATTATGAATTACAATGATTCTACCATGTATATGAGTAAATATATTTAAAAAAATATCTTTTTTATTATGGCTCTATATTTTATAAATAATTATGTTTATATATAACCCATCTCGGATAGATGACACTTCTTTTGACCAAATAAAGAAGAAGGATATTCTTTAAACGTCTTATGGTCGAGTGTGGAAAGGAAACTTCATTTAACTAAATATAAATATATATTTTGATCGACAATAAAGAATATAAATTAAAAAGAATAATAAGATTATCTTAATTTATATACAAACACACATGTTCTGAATAACAACAAACATAAATGTATTTAGTCATTTAATCAAATGCAAAAAATGTAAATAATAGGCATCTTACACCTGAGTGTGTGAGAGTGATGACAGATAAGCTTAGTAAACCTAAAAACTCCAGCCTATTTGAGGGCATACATGTCAACTTTAATCAACATTTAAATAAAAATTTTAGGAGTATGATAGGGTTCAAAATACTTCAATGTGATAATGAAATAAACATCTTTTTATATCATCTCAAAATAAATAAAAACTTTTTTTTTTTTAATTTTCATGTTTCTTCAATTGTTCTTCCTTCACAGTGAATACCCGCTTTTTCGTCTTTTGAAGCAAAGAGGTAAGAGACCTCATTAGATGGTGAACAACACAAAAGTATGAAAAACCACAGTAGGATATTTTGGTGCACCCAAAAAGAATACAGGAGACATCCCATTTCCCTCCCAACCCGAAACCGAAAACCGAAAACCGAAAACCGGACTTAAGAAAAGAAACTGCCCACAGTTTGGGAATATCCAGGATCGTACATTGGGATATCATCCGTACGGTTAACAATATAGTATAGGGAGGACAATACATAATTGCAACATACATATATTTATTGCTCGTACGAAAATTACTTCTTAGTTTTATTACTAATTATTAAATTTAACAATTAAAAACAGTAAAAGTAATTTATTTCTTATTTGGTTTGGAAATGAAAATAGTCTTTCTTAGATAAAAATAAGTTGATATTTTTTTATTTAACATGTTTAGAGAAGAATTCATTTTAAAATTGGAAAAATTTATTATATTATTATTTCTGTTTTATTGTATTCTTGTCTTTGTTTCTTGCAATAAAATATTTTTAATGCTGTTTTCGTAGGTGAAAAATTTAGAGAAAAAGATGAATAAAAATAATTTAGACTGTTTAGATAAGAAAGATGTGAAAATAGTTTTAAAAATGATAAAATTTACTGTTTTATTATAATTTTTATTTCTTTTAAAAAATACGTTTTAACTTTTTTACTTTATTTTTCATCTGTTTCTCTCCATAATATTTTTTTATTCATCCTATCTCTTAAATAATACATTATTTTTTATTTTACTTATCACTTACTTTTAATTTTTATTTTTATTCACTCTACTTAGATCATCTTCAGAAAAAAGATATTAATATTCCTAGTCATTATATTTAATATATATTTAAAAAAATAATTAAATTTAATACTTATTTAGAGTTTAATTTTCAAGTATTATTAATTATTAATATAAATATGTTTAGATTATAAATCATATCAAATACAAATTTTAAAATAATTTAAAAAAAAATACTGTATATGTTAATATGTAAATCGATGTGTAAAAATACTAATAATAACAAATTTTAGTTAATTTCATTTATACTATCTATATCATTATATAAAGAGATAATCATTTGATAAATTTATTTGTCTTTTAATTGCAAATTTATTCTTTAATAAAAAAATAATTTCGTTATTTATTTATTTACGAAAATAAATAATTGGATAAATGTTTTTTATTTAAAATAATGAAATAACTTCTTCTTTTAAAAACAACGATTACATAAATTTTCAATACTACTTTTATAAAATCATATATATTTTATATTGTATTATTTTATATTTTAAATTAATTATTAGATCAAATTTAAAAACGATCAAAATATTTGTTTTTAGACATATCTAAACGATTTGAAACTTACTTTGATAAAATTCCCGAGTAATTTATTAAAATAAATTTGAAAATGTTAAAGAGGGTTAAATTACTTCAATAAATTAAAATATTTTTAAGAATGTCTTTTATTTGCATTTTTCATCAAAATTAAAAAGGATACTTTTTCGGCTTGAAACTAGGAACATAACCTTTCTTTTTGTTAACGGAAACATAAACTTTTTGTTTTTTTTCTTTATTCAGAATATAAAAATACACTGTAAAAATACTTAATATATTTCATTAAATATTTGACATAACTTATAAAAGTAATGGTTAACAGTTTTATGCTATTTTTTTATAGTTTTAAATTTCTTTGCTGTATGCACAGAAATACAATATACTTAACAATTTAAAATTTAATATGGGGGCATGATAGTAATTTTGAATTACTTAACATTGTAATAATCCTTTACCATGCTATATAATATTTTATTTTTTATATACACTCATTCCAAATCACATGCAAAAGTTGAACACCTAATTGGTGGGTTTATTAGTACAAAGTTTAATCAATGTACAGTGATTCTGAGTCAGAACTGCTTGCAGTAAAACAGTGTCTTTACTGAAAAGAGAAAAAAAAAATAAAATAGAAAAAAGCAGCCATTAACTCCTTGTTTTTCTTCTTCTTCTTCATCGGTTCTTCCTGAAAGGTTATTTTCACAGGCATATTTACTTAGTAAGTTTCTACTTTTGTTATTTTTAAGTCTGCTATATTTATCATTGCCGTTTATATATTTACGCAAGTTCCTTCATGTTCTTATTTTATTAATTTTATTCAAATTTCTTTCAGTGAAAGACATAGTATTCGATATCTCAGATATTGTTCAACGCCAAAAGAAAAGAAGAAAATTTGGTGGAGCTAGGAACCCTAGTAGATGGGGAGAGGAAAGATTCCCATTCAAAGAATCGAAAATTCCACGCATCGGCAAGTAACTTTCTGCAAGAGAAGAAATGGGTTAATGAAGAAAACTAAAGAACTATCTATTCTCTGCGATGCAGAAATTGGAGTGATTGTGTTTTCCTGCACGGGCAAGCTTTATGAGTATTCAAGCACCAGGTAATTAAACTCAATTTCTTTTCTCTTTCACTTTGTTTAACATCTATATTTCTGAATGCTTAATATTTTTTTTACCCTTTTATTTTTGTGTTGGGCAAGAGGGGAGGGAAGACTTACGCATATATATAGTAAGTGAAAGGTTAATCGAATATAAAGATACATGTTCATTTGAATTTGGTTGGCGTGGTTTCAATTTCATTCTTATGATATTGAAGTATCTGAAAATGAAATCTGACAATATGATATTTGGGAATCTGTTTGGTGTCAAAACTTGAACACGGAGTTGCAGAAAAGGATACCTTTTTTCTTTGATGACAGTACACTTTAAGAAGTGCTTATAATTTTATATATCAATATATCAAACCTAGTACTCCTCATATTTTTGACCTCAAGAAAAACAAAAAGTTCTTCCAGATAAATGAGCTACTTTGTGCTGCAATTCATGCATCTATTTGCCTGCATCTCAAACCAGCAAGTTTCCTACGAGTTTCATCCTTCTATGAACTCTAGTGTAAAACCTAGTGTTAAGTCTTCATGTTAAACAAAAATTATATTTCAGATAGAGATAGTTGTTTTCGTCCAACTCCTTACCCCACTCAGACAAAAATCCAGAAAAGAACAAAAGTTAAGTAGTTGGGAAGCTTATAGTTTTCGCCTGGATCATCCTCCATACATGTTATCTTTTGAAACATTTTCTCAGCATTCAATTAAATTTTTTACCAATAACACTTAAATAAATATTTTTAATATATTGATACTAAAAACCGTGGGATCTAAAGTAAATATACATATATATCAACCATGAAGTCCAATTGTTAACCATTTGTTTGTATATGCAGAAATTTTCTCTGAAATATTATCCTGTAGTAATAGATATATACTTTACAATATACAAACTCCCTTACAAATTCTATTTCTATTATATTGTAATAATATATTTTTTTTATTTATAAAAGTTGAAATAGCGTACTTATTCTATGCTCTTTACAGTTTCATATTTGATATATCCTATTTTCTATATTTAAAGTTGAAATTAATACATATACAGATGTTGTCTGTATCTTGAAGGAACTCAATTGACAGTTTAATCAAAGCAAATTGATATTCAATGATCTATAATAGGAAATGATATTTTCTAAGTTATTTTTTGTTTCTCACTTTTTAAGTTATATTATGATCAATTCTAGATCTAATAACATGAGACAACCAAGTTGGGTAACAAGTTACACCCGTATTTGACACTCTTCATCTAAACATCAGAGCTATGTGAAGCATAGTGAAGAAAACCAGTTATTGGATGATGATATAGTCTTTAATCACATGGTTTATTTGGATAAAATTACTGCAGAAAAAGCTATTATATATGCAGTATAGTTTTCCTGTGAAGAATGCATCCTGAGAAATCTTAGTCACAGAAAAGCTAAAGAGACCTCAGTTAGTTCTAACATAGAAGGTTCTAGAATCCCAATATTGAACTACGGGCTTCAAACCTTTACTTTTGTCAGGTCACTTAACAGTCGAAGGTATTATGGGTGATTGTCTCAATCATTACTTAACCTTCATTTTCTGTATCTGGGTCAACCCTATCTGGGTCTTTGGTTCTCTTCAAGTCGCTGTAGTATAGGTTCATGATTTATTTAGGAAATCAATTCAAATGTGACTGGAAAATTGTATGTTTTGGTTGTGGGTAATTGTTAGTAGTCAGCCCCAAAATAAAATTTAGAAAATAGCTAAATGGCATTCCGTTTAACTCATGTTGAGCTTAATATCATTTCTTTTCACTTTAGTTTTATAATAAAGTACATTCATTATGAGGCCAACATATATTTAATTCAATGTGAAGTTTAATATTATGGTATTTAATGTGTGACGATCTTTCCAATACGTATTAGTCTTTTTTTTTAAATCTTAAAAAATAGATAAATTCATGCTTAGTGGCATCACATGTTGAGCTTAATATTGATTTGCTTTCCTTTCGATACATAATAAAGTATATTATATGAGTTTAACATTTAAAATAATAGTATTTAAAGCATGTGACTCTCTCACTTAACCTAGGTGTTAGTCGGGTACCCCTTGCATAAAATCGCAATTCAAGTCAATGTCATAAAATTGTTTTCATATGGTTAATTTGTTTTAACGATTTCATGTACGCCCTTGCATAGGAATATTTGTTTTAAATATTCATATAGTTTAGAAGTTTATAATTCCTCAAACTTATTATCATTCTTAGAGAGTTAGAGATTTTGTTAGGGTTTCATTAAATAAAAACCTAAATATTTTTAAATAAGTACTTACTAAATAATTAAACTAATGGCTTAAACTCTTGATTGTTTGAAACATTGCAATTAGGACCTTGTACTTTTAGATAACCTTGACCAAACCCTAATAAATGTGACCCAGGATTCAATAAAAAATGATTTAAAATTTAGGGATATTACAAACCATTAATGGAGACTTAGTTTGAGAAGCTACACATTATTTAACCTTTTTTACGATTTGAGATTACGATAATTCATTATTAGTCAATGAAAATGTATATTGTCACATTTTTTTAGCACTTCCAATGTTTTAATTAGGAAAGAAATTACTCCTCCCAATTCTCTACTTCTAATTTCATCAATCATGTTATTTTAGTTAGTTGACAAAATAATTGATTAAGGCAATACAAGAGATATTCTAAGTTAAGGCAATACAAGAGATATTCCAAGTCCCTTATAAACTATTCTTTACTAAAAATATATATTTATCTAAATGTTCATACTCTAAACCGTAGAACTACATTTCCCTCAAGTATTTTCCATGTCCATTCTTCCTATAAGTTGAAATTGAATAACTCCCTATATTAAGTTGAAGACTATATCTTTATTCTTTATTTACAAATATCTCCTCTGCGTAATCCTCTTGTAGTTTGAATGAGGATGTTCAACACACTTTTTGAGCCTTTAGATGTGATGTGAAATTAATAGCTAGGTAAAAAAAATGATAAAAACAAACTTCATTGGAGTAAAGCTTTCCACCCAAACACCAAAACCGTGCTTTTGACCTAGAGGATAATCTACATTTGACCTTATCAAGAATAAATATCCATGCTTCAAATCTCATTGGATTGGCACAAATAAGAGGAATTAGGCCTTGTTTGGAAGAACTTGTACAATTCATTAAATATATCCTATGAATAAATACTTATTAGATAGTTTACTAAAACAACTTGTTCATAAACTGTTTCTAACTTATTTAAATAGACTTTTCATGAAAACTTATTAAAGGGGAACCTAGTTCAATTGAATCCATCACTTTATGTATTTTGTAAATGCAACATAGAATCAGCACATTACTTGTTCTCCTGTAATGTTTCACATGTTATCTAGTCATGGTCGGGTATACACCATATTGCCGCACACAGGTAAAACTCTTCTTGGTAACATAAAACGATGACAAGAAGCATTAAGCCTTATTTTGCTTGACATGATTTTTTTCTATGGTTGCGTATAAACCAATTTTGCTTTTAATTTTGTTGAACACAGATGAAACAATGAAAATAATAAAAGTAGTAAAATTTTTTTACTAAAGCTGAATTAGAACTACACGTATGTCATTTTATGAATGCTGACCAAATCCACTATTAAGTTTATCTTGCTATGTGATTTCTTAACATGGCATTAATAGATAAGATACCACATAACTCCACCGTTTAATATATCATTTTGTGTACAATTTCATTTCTTTTAGGTATTTTGCATTGAATCATGGACGATGTGAATAACTTGAAACAGCTAGATGAAAACACTTGCTTTGGTCAATTATCATTACTAATGCATTACTTTTTGTTTATCAATCATTTCTTTTTCTTCCAATTACTATATTTTGTGTATTACTTCCTTCTTATTATTAACATTGAAGCTCCAAGTTAATTTATTGTTAAGATTGTGTATTCTAATTATAAGAAAGTCTCACATTTTCTTGATAGTTGAGTCAGAAATCAAATGTTATCAACATGTATTAAAGATTTAGCATTCTAAATCTTGTTAAACTCAAACTATATTATCTTGGATTATGAGTGATGTTAGATACATTTTATATTTCTTGTGTAAAATATACACATAGGATTGTTTATTTATACATAGAAACAATAATAGAAAAATAGAAAAAATATGGGCTAAGTTCGTTACATCCAACACTCATCCTCAAGTTGGTGCCTATAAATCATATGTATTAAGCTTGTTACAAATATAATCAACCCAGTCTGTTGAGTGAGAATATCTGCTAACTGATCATTCAAATTAATAAACTCAATCTTAATATCTCTAGATACAATCTGTTCTCTATGTTTGGTCATTTTATGAAAGATGAGATTTAAACTAATATGAAGAACAACCTGATTATCATATATGACTGCCATTTAAGTAACCTCCATGATAGTTCAATTTTCTAACTAATCTTTTGTACTTCTAAGGATCTAAGAGAGGCTCCGCTTCACTAAGTAGGAGTTTGACATTAAGATTCCTGTGTTAACAAATTTTGAATTCATTATTCTAGTTTCTTCCAAAATATCCTATGCATATTTTCTTTGAGAGATAACAATACCATTGTTGGATTATGCTACTCAATTCCCAAGAAGTATATGAGTTTGCCAAGATCTTCGGTCTAAAAGTGGTGACAAAGATGTTGCTTTATCTTAGAGATGTCATGGTGTCACTACTTATAAGTACAATGTCATCAACATATACTACTAGATAGATACACCCAACACTTGAGTGACGGTCAAATCTGAATGATTTGTCCTGTTACGAGTCATATCAAGGGCTAAGAGAATTAGAGTGAGTGAGACCAATAAAAGATATACATGTATGCACAACATAAGTAGTGGAATTAGAGTTTTGACGATCCTCATACCATTAAGAGATTCATTGAAAGTATCAGACGAAGTAGGACCCATAGTAGAAGGTTGCACACGAGCAATTTGGGCAATTGCAGCAAAAGAGACCGTAGATGAATAGGAGAGAGAAAAACCCTAAAAAAACAAATGAGTTCCGATCAACAGGATAAGGACAAATTAGAACAAGGCCAACAAGACAGTGCGTCAATGATGAGTGCCACCAATCCAAATGACGGCAAGTAGACAACAACGACGACAGTGGCTATGGCAACAATGACGACGGGTTGGCGATAGCAACAACAGAAAAAGTCAATGGTGAACAGTAAATTTATCAGAAAAACAATGATTTAACCTGACTTTAAATACTGTGTTAAATATGAAATTAATTTTTCTTGTGTAAAATACACACATAATTGTTTATTTATAAATAAAAATAATAACAATAAAATACAAAAATATGGGTTAAATTCGTTATATCCAACAAGTGAAAAAAAACTCGTAAGTATAATTTTCATTCAAAATTTTGAAACTTCAAATATTTTTGTAAGGTTTAAACTTATACTATTTTTAGTGCCTATAGAAGTTTTGCTTACTTTTTCTCATTTCATCAGAAAAAAAAGTAACGTGGTTTGATTCTCTTGCCAAAACTAATATAAAAATTATGTAGTTTTAATTTGATAAGAGATTGAAACGATATTTGTTTATTAAATATAAGAATTAAAAAAATTGTATTTAAGAATAAAAAAACTCAATTTTTAAAATTAAAGGTATATTGAAGTCTTTCGACAAATTCATTATTAGTTGTGATTCAATAAATTACTTTAAATAACAAACTTACACACAAAAACGGATTATTTCTTCAATGATTGTTACTTTGATAGCTGACCACGGCTGAGGAAGGTAGTAACATTTATAGAGATTCTAACATTTTATTTATTTTTATATCTGGAGGAAAAATTATATTAGATGTGGGTACATAGAGTACCTCAATTTATACTAGTAATAAACAATGAAAGGAAGAAAACTGATATTTTGACACTCAAATTTCGTATATTTTATAACAAAAAAGTTAAATAGAAAAACTATGAAATTTCTAAAGCAACAAATTATTACTAAGCTAAAACTAGACATCATCAGTTATATCTACTGCTCAAGCTTTATGTTAGACATTAAATACTTTAATATGAAGTTAAAAAATCTCAATTGCCAACACTTTTCCCTGAGACTTTTCTTCAATAATCAAAACTTTTATATCATTCTTAGACCTTTGGCGGATCCCATTCAAGAATATCAACATTTACATATTTTTCTTAACAAAATTTATATAACCTAAATTAAGAATCTATGCAATAGTCTTAATCATGATCCGTGATAGTTGTAGCAACATTAGCAACATTGTATTCTACTATGATATTGGTTTTTATAAGAATATGATAGTTCCAAGGCTTTTCCAATTAAAAGATTTACATCCCGCATTTGCTAAAAAGATGGCCATGATTGAAGCTTCCTTAAGCCATGGAAAAATAATTCATTATAAATCTCAGAAACTATACAAAGACTTGGTCTCCTGCTCCTTTCCTCAAATTTGTTTTGGCTAAAGATGCCTAAATTCTCCTCCTCCATGGTTTAAATAAAACAGTTAAAAAACTCCTAATTGAACAAACCCGATAACAAATTATGACTAAACTAAATTTAAACATTAGGAGCTCATCTGCATCTAGCTTTTTTTTTTAAATATAAGAAAACTTTAACCAAACTTATAAGTAAAATAGAAATCTACATAAAGTTTAAATATTTTAATATGATAATTGAAAAATATCAATTACAACATACACAATAAACCTGTCATTCATCTTTAATCCTACTTTTTCATCTAGCTTCCCACACAAATGACTGTTTTTTTGACAGCCATTAAGCAACAACGTAGAGACATGAAGATAACTATCAATAAGAGACCTTGATAAGTGACAAAGGTTGACAATTGGACGGTGGTGGTTACCAATTATCTCGCACAAATGATTATCCCTTAGCCACCTATCTCAGAGTAAAAGGTAGAATGCATGAAAGCCTACCTACAATCATAATGAGGTTGATCCTATTTTCTCATTACTTTATAGGGACATAGGGAAAAGTAATAGGTTGAGTGTATGCTTTTGGGGGTAGCAAGTAGACTAGCTTTGAATGTGTTATGCATGAAGTTGCCTCTAGAGCTTTTGGGAGCTCGATATGTTATTAATACGATGAAGTGTTTTCTTAATCATTATACGATGATGTACATGGATTGATGTATACGATAATAGTGCAGACATTAACCATATCAGACATGAAATAATGACTTTATAGTTTTAAAGACTCATGCCCTTTAGATAAGGCTTCTCTGGGTGGTCTTTTTCGAACAACTTGCCAACCCTAGGTCAACTTAGTTACTACAAATCATTTAGGCTTTTACATAAAAAGAGTGTTGTGCGATAACCAAACAATTGAAGTGAATGGGGGAATCGAAGATATTTCCTTAGTTTCATAATTATGTAGTTTAATTTCTTAAAGACCTTTCTAGTGAAGATATTATAACTGTTTCTGGAGTAGTTGGAGAATCTACAGTGGTGGTCCTGAACCAATTTTTCTTAACCTCATTTACCGGTGATATACAAGTAATTAAGGGTTGTTGTTTTTGTCTTGAAATTAAAGTTTTTTTTAATTGTAAGATTTCATAAAATAAGAGGTTAAGAAAAATAAATGCTTTTTATTTTTTCTCTTTTTTAAAAATATAATCTCAAACATATAACATTTTCTCATTGTTGTTAGAGCATTGTTAGAGAAGTTCGTTTTCTTTTCTTCTTTTTTGTTGTTATTGAGTTATGAGAATATACATCTGTGAGGTGTATTTGGATTTGGGATTGTAAGAAGTATATAAACTTCTTTTGTAATCTTCATTGTATAATTATATCAATCATAGACTTTGATGTGTGAAAGTAGGCTATATGCTCAACCACATTTTAGTGTCATTTTATTCACACTCTTCGGCTAATTTTATAACAAGAATCCTATCATGGTTGCACGACAATATATTATGAAAAGTAGATCTGAAAAGAAGATTAGGTTTTGGGAGTATAATAGGTTAGGAGATTTGTCTCACCTAAATAGATTTTCAAGATTGTATGAAAATTCAAATTTAAAGAAGACAACACTAGTGGACCTAGAAGATGGTGGGGGGAAGTGGAAATTGAAACGGAGAGAGTGATTTAAATTAAAAATTTCCCTTAAATGCAAGAACTTCAAAATCGGACACTAAGTAAGGAGAGGGAGCATAAATGGTGCAAGGAGATGATGAGACACAAGGATATACAATAAAATTTGCTTAACTATAAAAGGAAACTAATGTAGAAGAGGGTAAGTTGTATACTTGTTTTGGAAAATCAAAGTTTTACCTTCAAGTCAACTCTTTCCATATGTGACCATGTAGAATAGTAGAAAAGGGAAATTGTGCAAGTTATTGTGGAATAAAAGAGTAGTTTGTGAGTCATTTATTTTTTAGTTGTATAGTAGCTAGGAGTTGTGTGGGTAAGTTTGATAAATTTGTTTATCAACTTAAGTGGGATAAATGGGTTGGAGTGAGTAAAACATATCATAATCTAGCCAAGTACCATTTTAATCAGCTCAAAATTCTAGCTTCGAATAATGAAAATAGAATTTGGAATTACAAATTAGTGGCTATTACATGAAGTATATGGAATCAAAGGAATTAATCATTTTAAGAATGAAAAGACAGATGTCGAAGACGTATTCATTATAAGTCAATTATAGTTATGGGCATAGATAACAAATAAAGTGTCAAATTAAACCTTCTCATACTTGGATTGATGCCTTAATAAAATAATTAGTAGAAAATCTATTAGGTAACAATCTTAAAGGGAACACGAGGTGGTAGGAAGAGGCAAATTTAAGAAATAGCATATCACAATAACACAAACCATGTATACAAATTTGAAGAGGTGTAGCAGATGACCATACATAGTTATAAGTGTGTAACTTATAATATGGTTAGAGGATGATAAGCATATAATATGGACTATAGCAGAAGGTTTAGTAGAAAGAGGTGAGGATTTTATAATGTTTGAGTTGTGATTGTATCATATTGCTATATTAAGCATATGTTCATGTTCTAAGCTTGTTGTGGAAAACTTGTTGGTAGACTAATATATAATTTGTTTTTGACGGAGATCGCTCACATTATAGCAATCGGCCTTGGGGAGATCAATCAGCCTTGAGGAGATCGCCCATATTATGATGATCGGGCTTAGAAAGATCGAGTTTGAGAAGATTAGGTTTGGCGAGATCGGTTTTGAGAAAGAAAGTATGGAATCGACTATGGGAAAATTGAATTTAGGGTGATCTCTCTTGAGATTCTACTATTATTCTTGTTATTCTAGTTGTAGCAACTGTCTCATTGGATATACACCCTTAGTGGTTTTAAGAGATAATATGTTATTATTGTTGGTTTTTTCTAAAAAGGTAATTGGCTAATTATGATTATATTTTGGTAGAGATTACGAGAGGTTAGTCTTTGTTGTGAGTGACATCAATTATTCAGTGATGAAGGCTAGGTGAGTCAAGTCACAATCGAATTGTGACACTTGGATTGCTATGCTCTTAAGTAGAAATACTTGCAGTCCTGACTATTGGCTATAGTTTTTGGCCTAGTGGTAAACATCCGATCCAACAATTGGTATCAGAGCCAAGGTAACAAATTCGGTTTCCATGGAAGTCAAGTGGGTCAAGTCACAATCGAATTGTGATGCTTTGACTGTTAGGCTTTTAAGTAGAAAGAGTTGTATCTTGATTATTAGCTTTTGACCTAGTGGTAAGTGCTAGATCCAACAGTCTTTTCCCAATTGTATATATGTTTGCAATGTAATATATATTTTGGTTGGACAGATAAAATACCCTAAATACTCCGTATATACTATATTTTCTTTATTTATTGTACTATATGTCAAATAACCGAAATGACAAGACATTGGTGGTACTTGTCGGCATCTTAGATTCCTAATTACATATTAACCACATCAACTATTTTGCTTGATTATCACCTAATCACCTTATTAGTAGTAATAAAGCTCTAATATACTCTTTGATCACTATTAAGGGACATTGGACCTACTTGGACCTGGATTGATCAATCTAACTTGAATAGTATAAATGGATGCACACACTAGAGAAACAGTTAATGATTCAATCTTGAAGAACTTTTCATTATTGTACATATAATTAACTTGATTGTCAGAACATATTTGTAGATATTATGAAATTGAACCAACCCAAGACGAATCGAGATAAGTAAAAGGGAGAGAAAAAGATTTTGTATTTGTAGTTATTACAAAGGTTAATTCAACCTTATAAAAACACTTATAAAAATAATAAAGGTTGAATCTTAAAACTACATTAAGGACAATGATATAGAATTATCAATTCAAAGGTTGAATCTTAAAACTACATTTATCTCCCATATTCTCTTTTCAACATTTTTTATTTTATATTCTTTTCAAGATAGTAAAAGTTTTACTAAACTTTATTTCAAATTTTTTTATCAATCTTTTGCTTTAAAGACAATAAACAAAAATTGATTTCAAAACATTCTTACGTTTTTTTTTTTTCTCTCAAAATTCTTTTGACCCATAAATCACATTATGTAATATGTAACATACACAATCTATAACTACAAAAACTCATCCTAAAAAATAATTAAACAAGTTTTTCCTTCTTATCTAATTACCTGAATATCAAAATAATTTTCCAACACACGAAATAATCAACTTCCAAACCAAGATCAAGTCAAGAAAACCATCCAAATTAAGTTTCAAAGCTAAGATCAAGTTTCATTCAAGAATTCCATTAAATTCATAATCACCGATTCTATGAATTAAAATTTAAAATATAATATCAAAAGCAATTATAAATATAAATCTAAACTAAGATTCATGAATGGAATTAAATGTCTTAATCCATTCCTATTTCTTCAAGCTTGTTGGTCTTTCTTCTAATTTTTCCCTATTTTCCTCTCTTCCACTTCTTATTCTTCCTATCTTCATCTTGGATATCTCCTCTTTTTCTTTTAGAAAGATGAGCTCTTTGTGCCTCTTTTCCTTTGATTTATTTTAGTCTAAATGGATAATGACCTTTCAAGTGAAGTGTTGTAAATGATTTTGAATTTTCTTCCTTTTATAGTATACTTCCACCACCCTTCTCCAATTTTGCTTAATTTATAAGGTATATTAGGATCTAAGAGAATCTCAATTCCAGAAACTAAATTTAAAATGGAAGACTAAAACCACGTTTAATCATCATAAAAAATGTGAAACACAAGTTTGTTTGCCATTATAAAGTCTTTTTGTTTGATGGGATCATAGTGGATTGGGTCTGGGTGTGTTCACATGTCTTTTTTGTTGAACATAGGGAGTTTAGTGCTAAAGGTATTATTACTGGGTAAGGTCCTACTTTGTTGGGTTTTATAGTTTGTGTTGGTTTTCCTGCTTGTGCCCAGTTGTAAGTTTGAGTGTTGTTTTGGCTAAAGTGTTGTTTTGGCTACAGTGTTGTAGATTTTTTTAGATTCGGTTTTGTTTATTTTTTCTTGTAATAGGGTTGGAGCACCCCATAAGTGTTCTCATTAATTTATTCTTCGCTGTTAAAAAAAAAAAAAACAAGTTTGTTTTACATATTATATTCTATTTAACTACTCCGTTATTCCTTTTTTGTGTAAAGTAATATTTGCAGTCCTTCCATGCATGTAAAATTATTTCGTTAACAGCAACCTCATGAGCATGACATAAGATTTAAGGTTCACCTCTCATTAATATTGGTTTGTACATTTATGACAGCATGAAATCAATCATTGATCGCTTTAACAAGCACAACGAGGACCGTCATTGTCTGATGGATCCTGCTTCATCTGTCAAGGTAACACATGCTGCATGCCCTACTCCTCTTGTTATATATATCTTCAAACTTCTCCAAGTATGTTAATTTTCTGCAAATGGATAGATATCTAATATCGATAATAGAACTCCATCGGAGCATCTTAACCTGAACAGCTCCACCATTGTCTTACATGGCAAACTATTCAACATGTTAACACCAGTTCTCAATCTCCTTAAAAACCATATTTTATACTTATTCTTTAACATTAAATTTAATCTACTTAATAAAACTCAACACACTTTTTGACACATTCAGGTGTATATCTGGAATAAATTTCTTAAATGGCTTTCCGGAAAGTTTAATTGATCGCTTGAATTACTTAGCTTAAAATGTAACTTACGTGGACGTTTCACATGATGCAAGTTGAAAGAGGAAGTTAAGGTCTAATGTAGGCAAGCAATCTAATACCATTAGATGCTTTAGAAGATAGTCACGCTTATGAAGATCAAGACAAACACACTTGAACCATTAAATGATCTTACACTATTAGACAATTTCGAGTAATTAGATGATCTAGAAATCTTAACAAGATTTTAGTAAGTTAATCCTCACACTTCAGAGACTAATTTAAAATCTAATAGTATAGGTCACCAAAATTTTGATAGCTAATGTTAGATACCAATTATTTGACTTAATTGGCCACTAAATTCAATCATTATTTCTATTTTGTAGTTATTTAACAATCAAAATTTAATTTTGTGACTATTTTGATTACAATTAGCAACCATTTCATTTGGTAGCTAAATATTAGTCTCTAAATAGTTTTTTTCTTGTAGTGTAATTTTATGTGAGACATGTTATCAAAAGTTTAGTTTTCTTGGATTTTCCTCAATTGGAATTCCTAAGTAGATAAATGGTATTCTCATAAGGTTACAATTTGGAATTTTCGAGAATTTCTTGAATATATGCTCTTCTACATTCAACCCTCCAATCTTGTTTTTATGAAAATTTACTTTTAGTCCTGATACATGTTCAAAACACCTAAGTATGTTTTTGCTAACTAGTATAGTTTGAATCTTTGCATCACACATGAACAATGTGTCATTAGTGAATTGTAGCATACTAACCTTGACCTTCTTTTTCCTACTTTCACCCCTTTTATCTTATGTTTCCTACCTTCATGTTTAACAAACCCCAAGTTGGCTTTTACTCACAATCAAAAATAAAAATGAAGTCACAGAATCATCCTATCTTAATCCTTTTATTGGTTTGAATTTTTGGATTAGATTACCATTAACTAAAATTGAGATTGTAAATAATTTCAAGCAACCATTCATCCACTTAATACACTTATCGCAAAAGTCTAATCTATTTATCAAATGATGGAGAAAGTCCTATATGACCAAATCATATGTTTTTTCAAACTTACACCACTCTTCTTTTTACGCTTAAGCCCTTTATCCTTAATGAATGTTGATTGGGAATAATTTATAGTCTTAGTTATGACATTTTTCAATCTATTTGATAGTAGTTTAGATATTATCTTCTACATATCAAAATGTATCAGTCCATATCCATCTAAGCCAATATGATTATCATTTTTAGGGATTAAGTATATTTCCACTATATTGGTAGGATTTAACAGCTTGTACCACATCCACTTTTATGTTTGTACCTCTTAATGATACTAAAGTTTAATCCATATAGTCCAAGGCTTTTAGTACTCTCAGTCATACTGCATGTTATTATCTTTCGGGGTGATAAAAGGGAACTTAATGATCCCCAGCTTAATATTAGGTCCATTCATTCCTACCAACCTTGGTTTGAAAAATTCTTTAACCTTACCTTTAACAATTTGATCTCATTTTTTATCCTTTTCCAGTTGAGCAATGAGTGAAAATACCATTTAGCCATTGTTTTTGCTTTTCCAATGATTGAATTCTAAAATTTAGAATTTTGAACTCACTAAATAGTTTTTTCGCTCCATCTTCCTATCATCATCTAAGCCTTCTAATTATATTTTCCTTAGTTTGTTTCACATTTTCGAACACATCCCTATTCCAAAATTTCAAATTCAACTTTATTGTTTTTTCACTTTTTTTCCTAAGGCTCGTTATGCCATATCCATTTACCATATAATTGTTCAATAACATTTTGACTAATTCATTAAAACCATTAACATTCTACCATACCGCTGAAGTTTTTAATATTATGGCACAATGGTATCATATAACTATATCAAGTACATATTGTTTGAATACCACAATTGGTCCACCCATTCTCAAGTCACTAGAATTCTATATAGTCTTCTTTTGTAGTTTCATTTGATTTATACCAGATATACTTTCTTCCAACTACTGGTAAGTCTATCACATCCATTTTGTCAATAAATTTATTAAATCCTACTAGTCCCCACTTAATTTATGTCTCCACTTTCTTCCACGTTTCTAACTGCGATAAAGTCTTCCAATACAGATCACATGTTAGCACACTTCCACTTATCTGATTTTAATTATTCACATTATTACACTTATGACAATTAGGAATCCCTTGTTACTAATATGTTTAAGTTTATAATATTAATTCATTATGTTGTTAATACATTGCCCCTACATATAGTAAATTATTATATAATATTTTATTACAAGTATTAAATAGATGAAATTCAAGAGTGATGTAAAAAGTATAGTTTTCTCATTCATTATTGCGTGTCTGCCTCTCATCTCTTACTCTTTTAGTTGACCCTTTCTTCTAACTCTTTAAAATACTTTCCACCTCCCTTAGATAAAGTTATTCCTATCTTCATTCCTAATTCCCATACCCTAATTATTTCTACACTTGTATTTCTAATCTAGTACAATAGCAGTGTCAGATATGTAATTACAAATGGTATGAATTCTCGGATACCCCTTCACTTCCTACTTGTTTCACCCATCTACATATGCCTTCACATTCTGAAAATTTTAATCCAAAATTGTCTCCTTTATGAGCACCGTGTAGATTTTCATTATGGTGATGTCCTTCTGTTGATGCGTTCTTCAAACTCAGCGCTCCTGGTTTTCGATCATCCAGGTGCGGGTATTTGCTTGGTAGTCTTACTTGCAATCTATGATTTTGTAGCTTTGTCGAAGTTCACCAGTGTCCTTATGGTAGCTACTACTTTCTTGAAACATTCTTGATTCTGAAGTGATTTCGGTAGATCTCTGAATCTCACCCAAACGGAGAGCTCTTGGTTCGTCCAGGGAGTAATTGACTCGGACAATGTTTGACTCTTTGTATCTTTTATACTTTGGCCTATTTTCAATCTATTTTATCCAGTTCCTTTTCTAGTTCAGTAGAATACCCACTCCGGAGAATCTCACAAAGCCAACTTTGTATCCTCTCAAATTTAGTTTCCTTTATATGAATCTTTAGAATATCTTACACATATTATAATTACCATAATTAATCGGGAAATGGGAAAATAAGCATGATGTTTCCTGTTTTTCCTATTCTCCTTCCATTGTAATCTACTCTGTTGCCAGCATTCTTGGATCATTCCATTAACTCACTCACAGTGATATAAACATACCCAAATCAAGCAACTTGCTTAGTCCTGAACGATGATTCAGTTCAACTTGCGATAGGTAAGGATATTTTGATAGTTGTTCATTTAGCCCTCCTCGCCTTTGTATAATTTGCATTATAATTTATTTCTTTACAAAATTGTCTTATAAACGTCTAATATATGTATTACTACTTGCTAGTTTTGGCAGAGAGAAGCAGCATGCTTAAGGCAGCAACTACAACATTTGCAAGAAAGTCACAGGTAAAATATTAAAACCCAATAGTTGAATTATTGTCATTAATATGGAAACTAGAAAGTAACACTATAATTCTTACTTCTTGGTGAATAATTATAAGAATAAAGAGGATAAGACGTTGAAGAACTAAATAATATAACAGATAATTATAAACTAGCAAAACTAAACAACGTTGCATTCTCTTTTTAAAAGCCAATAAGGTGAAAATATATTAGACAAGGTATAAGGAGTAATACAGCCCTTATGCAATACACAGGCAGCTTCACAGTCTAGATTTTGTTCTCATTACCTGCTGAGTAGACAAAAATATAGACAAAAGATACAATTCCCACTTTTATACCTATAATGCCACTACAAGCCTTTCAATAATTTCCACTAGGTACATGGACCACTCATAAATTGAAAATGAACAACTTTCACTTTGTTTGAGGACATCACTCAATTTAAAACGCTGGAGAAAATATCAACACTGTTAGGTATCTTATTCTTGAAAATAATGTATTCCTATATGGACAATATTTGAGATTTCATCTTACAAATATTTTCATAAGAAATACCACACAATTACAGAAGTTCTTGAAAATCAGAACAATTTTATAATTAGTATTCAAGTAAAAAAATATCACATGTATAAGGATGAACCAATTTAGGCCACTTAACTTATTTTTTATTATGACTCTTCAATAATCTCTGAGAGATCCACTTTATTCTTGTTAAAAATTCATCATTTATAGTTTAGATATTGATTGTTTGAACTTGATAATGAACTAATATCATCTAGAAACCGAATGGGTATAGAGCTTAGGAATAATGTATTGTGTTTAACAATTATTAATTATTTGTATATCATGTTTTTAAACTGTGAAGTCATTTATGTAACTATGTCAAAAATATAAGGGTGGTGTTACCACTGTTCACTTTCTAAATTCGTTATACCGCTGATATATATTATTATTTTATTAATATAAAATATTTTATTAATAAAAACAAGTGTCAAAGGAAAGTTTTCCGTGGTGTGAAAATAACGTTTTCAAAAATATAACAGAGTATAATCAAAGATTTTGATAATATAATCAATTCATATGTTCTCTTTGTTTTTAAGGTATTTAGAGAAAAAAAATTAATTGATATCAACCATCAATTTTCTTTATTTCGTTTATAGAGAATTTATTCTTTTTTCATAGATTTGAGATGGTTCGTTATACTTTTTATTATTTGTTCTTTTTATTTTATTTTTTTCGTTTTTTTATATGATGATAAATAATTGATAGGTTTTGGAATATCTAATTTTATTGAGATGTCAATATCTATATTGGTATCTAATATGAACATTTTATTGAAAAAACCTTTAGTTTTAAAATGTAAGATCTCTTATGAATATGCTTAATCATAACCTAAAGGATTTCTATCCTTCAATGCATGCAACACAAAAACACCTGGACAAAAAATCACAAGCAAGGTTTCCAACTTGTAACCTCGAGATGGATTAGCTTAACTTTGTGATCATCCTTTGTATATCACTCTAATTCGACATAATTCAGATATTACTGAAAGTTCATATTTTAGTAAAATAAACTCCATCTTATTATGTGAAATAGAATCCCTTTGATTATATATCAGTGTGCATACTTGTGTTGCTACATATGCTTTCATCAAGCAAAAGGATTGAAATCTATATGCAAACATATGTATTATGAAAAACCTTTAACCCTTGAACATGCTTAAGAGCTCTATAACAACTATCTTTGAATCATTACAGCTCACTTCTCGTGTAGACAAGTTAAGTTCTCTAAGTAGTTTAGCAGGTACTTTGTTCACAAAGAAAGGTGATTTTTTTTAATATAAAATCGAGACCGTTGAAACTTAAGAGACTTTGTCACATATATATTCTGCCCAAAATAATTAATGTTTTTTCCAAAATAGTCTTCATAATATATTCTTTGTACATTAGTATAATTTTTTATTAAAAAAAGTAAAATTGATATAAAGCATTAAAAAGAATATTTTAATATTTTTTCACACAAGAGTACAAAGTATAATAATAGCAGTGCAAAGTATATCTTTACGCAAAAGTACAAAAGATAATAGATAATGGTAACAGTACAACGTATGTTAATATTGACGTATAATCTTACATGACAGGTTGACATGACATATGATATCTGCCTGCAAGTTAACGTTAGTAGTTCAATAACTACAATACCGAAACAAAATATTAGTAAATCCAGCACTAAAGTTTTATAAGGGTTAAAAAGTATAAACATGCCTTTCCAGGATAAGTATTTTTTTTTTATAGAATTAAAATTAATAAAAACAATTAAGGAATGTTCAAACCTTGTAAAAAAGAAAAAAAAACTTCTATCCATAAGAGTAAGTTATCTCTGATAATAGCAATAAATCACTATATTACAATTGTTGAAGCATTAATCCTTTAATATGTGGACTTGATCTACTGCATCGGTTCTGATTTCCATTAAGTCTTTCCCGCATTCCTCTTGAATAAGTGTAACTTTGTTGTTGAAGTGATGTGTTAGCTGTTATGTAGGTTAGAAATACTCAGTAACTCTCAAAGTCCTATAGACTTCAGAATCATTCTCTCCTACAGTTAATGAGGCCTATAACCTGCACAACACACACTATACCAAATACATTGCATCTTACCCTCCCATGCCCACTTCATAGTCCCTATCACTTCATGCTATATTTACTTAATAATTTTCAAACAACCCGTAGGAAATAGATATCAATCAGAATTCGAGCTGTTCAATCCTTTATTCCTATACTTTGCCCATAACTCGGCTTTCAGCTGTGTCATTGCTAATATTTCAACATCATCAACCACCCCGTTTTGAAAGATTATCTTGTTTCTAAGTTTCCAAACTTCACTCACAATTGCCCCTCACATTCCTTTCCATAAACAGATTTGCTTTTTTGCTCAAACCAATAACATAGAAATTTTCATAACAGTTCACGATGTCATTATGTCTAGCAGAAGATAAACCTATCTGTCTATCACAATTATCTCATACCTTCTGAACAACCTCACATCCAATTAAAAGGTGTTGGATCGTTTCCTATACTTTTTGGATCGTTTCCTCTACTTTTTAACATAGAGGGCAAACGTTATTTTGTACGCTAACACCTTTTCTAAATAAACTAATTCTAGTGGGTAGTCTATTTAACATTGTCCTCTAAACCATACAGATAATAATTCTTTAATATTAAAAAAAAAGTAATGAAAAAAGATTAAGTTGTTTGATGAGAAAAATATGCATTTAAAGAAAAAGACGGGTAATATTTAAATACAGTACCATAACAAATAAGGCTATCCTTAACCAAAAGACACATGAGAATTATATATAACTACTTTTATTGAAAAAAATGTTTTATTAGTGATAAAGAATAATTAAGAATAATATAATAAGAGAATATTTATGAGTAGTTAAGTACTGTTTTTGCATAAACAAATCTGAAATAACTTAGTTGGGTCTTTCTTTAGAGGAATCCTTACTATATGCTTAAAGTGTTAGGTATTTTGAGAGGAATTTACGAAGATATCAATGAGATATGATTAAATTTATATAAGGGATTAATATTACCATCAAACACTTAAGGTTTGTGGGTGTTACTTATTTTTTTTTACTTTTTCTCAATGTGAGACTTAGATTTATATTTAAATTCTTAATAGTCTCTTGCTCAAGTGTGAGCTCCTTCCACATTAATACTTCTCCCTCAAGTAATGACCCTTACTAGACTGTCATTCACATTATGAAACATGCATGCCTAAGAAAGACTTTAGATACAGGAATAATGTACTCATCTGAGCTGGTCATCAAGACAAACCATTGGCTTAAATACCAGACTCAGAACCTTGCAATGGAAGCAAAAATCTGCTACTAACATAACAATATGAAAGCAACTTGAACGCAACCAATCAATCAAACAAAACCAATATGCAGTTGAAAATATAAAACAATCCAATAGCAATAATTTATGTGGGAAAAAACATCTCAATCGAGATAAAAAAAAACCCATAAGATGGTAAATACTCCACTTATACCAAATCAAATGTACAATGAGTCCTACAAAAATAATCACATAGCATATCAATATAAATCTTCCAAATCCTCAAATGATCACCAACAATGGTCCAAAATATCAACAAGTTGAACTTTAACAAGAAAGAATTCAATAACTTCGTCATCAGAAGATTGCCTCATTCACAAATTTTTTGGGAATAACTCAGAGCTCCGATTTCAAATTTGATCATCCAAAATGAATCACTTTGAGTAATAAAGCTCCAGTCAATATTTCAGCGCAATTGGAGAAGATTTGACCGTTGGATCTTCAAAACAACAACACTAGTAGTGACAGAAATTTGCTGCGGACAACAACACTTTAAAAAACTTTTGGCACTTCTAGAAACCTTCTATGTACAATTTCACATTTAGATTGAAGAACTATGAAAGAGGAATCTTCAATATTAAACAATATTTCACTGTTAGATCCTCAAAACAACAAAAATTGGTCTTTGTAGGAAGTGACTAAGAATTTTGTTAATATTTCTCTCTTTTCTTGAGAGTGGTTGCACACACTTCTCCATACTCAGCTACATACACTTAGGTTATTAATTTTTTTTTACCCTAATTAAACTATGATTAAATACATTATATTGGACATGGCATGTGTCATAGTAAAAAAAACATTAGATTTTGTTTGATGAGAAAAATATGCATTTAAAGAAAAAGACATCTAATATGTAAATACAGTACCATAACAAACAAAGCTATCCTTACAAAAATAACAGAAAAAACACAGGAGAATTATATATAGCTATTTCTCTTTAACATTCCTTACTTTATGCTTAAAGAACTTTCAGCAAATACTTAATCATTTTCTGAACTACCAACATCAAATCACCCTCAAAAATCACATAACTCTCTGGCTCTCTCAAAGACACAATAATTGAAGAAGTAATAGCAAATCAATACACCTTGTTTATGGTCTCCAGATATGCATTTTTGTAATGAAAATTGGAAGAGGGCAGGGTTTCGAGTTACTGACTTTCCTGAAGCAAAGCATTGTCTAAGCATAATTTTGGAGAATAGAAAGATATAGTTGTTGGAAATCATTTTCTTTTTGTAATCTAATGATGATATTGTGATAGAAAACTTGCTGTATTTGTATTACAATCACATATAATTGACTGTCTAAATATGATATTTTATATATTTGTAGAAATGAACAAGTTAAATAACATATAATTAAGAAACATTTACATGTTAATGTTAAAGTTCTAGGTTACAGATTATCTCAGATCTCTTGTATTGCTGGCTGGTGATTCACCGGAAAGGTTCATTTGAATGTTTTCTCTCTAGAATTGCCGACCAATTCATCCTTCATTTTCGGTAAATGCAGGCAACTGATGGGTGAAGTTTCTGGATTGGATATGAATCAGCTAAAGCGTCTTGAAAATCATCTGCAAATTGGTTTGGATAACGTTCGAAGAAAAAAGGTATCATGGTTCAAAGCCTAACAAAATCAAAGCTCCTACTTGAAGTGTATATGTTTGGTTTCCATTAATTTATTTTTAGTAAAAAGCAAACTATTTTTCTTTTTCCAAAGATGTTTCAATAAAATTTGTATTATCAAAACATACATAATACAATTGTCATACATACATCACTCATACACAATCATTTATTTCAACTGCAGGATGAAATGTTTAAAGATGAGATCAGAGAAATACAACAAAAGGTTCCAGGCATCAGATTTTGTTCTTTTAATAGGTGTTTCCACAAATTTGAAATTTTATGACCGATCTCCATTGACGCCATTATGATTTGCAGGGAACCTTCATTCATCAACAAAATGAAGAACTTCATGAGAAGATAAACCTTATCCATGAAAAAAATGCAGACCTAGAGAAGGTAAATCATCAAGAAAACATTTTTTTATCTATGTATACTCTGAAGTGTCATACGATGTGGATTGGTGCTTGACAAAATTTTTAACTGTCATATACTCCATTTAAAGTAAAGTATTGACTTTTTTTCATGGATAGTTGATTCTGATAGATTGCCAACGCTGGTAAATTTAGATGGTTTGGGATTCACATGTTCTTTTTTTAACTAACCACTTGTTTTTATAATTTTTCCTACCAAATTTGAGTGGTGATTTTTTTTAGGTTTGGTTTCTTCTGTGTTTGTCTAGCTTTTTCCTACAAGAAACTTTTTGTTCAATCTGGCCAACTAAATTAGAAAGAAAAAAACTTTTGTCTAGCTTCTGTTTTCTTTCTTATATAGCATGATGGATGGTGTTTATGCATGGTTGTTGAAAGACGATATATGTTCAATACAAAGAAGTGTGATTTGATACGTTAAATTTGATTATGGTTAGATCTTACTACTAGTTGAGGGGATAGGTGTATTAATTTTTTTTCTTTCTCATTCCTCCAAGTCATGTAGGTTTAGAATATGCCTCATACTTTCTTTTAATGTTAAAAAAGTAACAAAATTAATGAAAATATACCTACACACAAAAGCTAAACCATTTACTCAGTAGGTTTAATTTTCTGAAGCTTCAAGTTTATTATAGTGAAACTTAAGATGATGGTTTGGATCCTACCTAGGTTATTGAATCAAGGGATAAAGAAAAGGCAATATGCTATCAGCAATGGATATGATACACTTGACCCTATCAGTTAGCAACAAAGCCAGCATCAGCCTCATCACAGTGAACTACAAGTGGAAGCAATGATTATGGGGGTATTCCCTCAAGCTGATGATGTAAAAAGTTTAACTGATGTAGTTAATTTCAGAGGAATAATTAATCGCTTTTTCTCAAAAAAATTAAGAAATCTTTTTAAAAAACTAAGCTATTATTCTCTAAAATACAAACTGTACTAAACATGTTGTAAGTGTATAAGTTGTGCGCAGTGCATTAGGTGAAAAACCTGTTCCTGTTCGATATCGATCGGACATATATTTTCGGTCATAGTATTTCTAAGTTTGTACTGTCTATCATGAATCATGACATTGCGAACAACCAAATATATAATGTACAATATATATGAGAAAATAAAGATCTCCTCAGTATCGTGCCTGGTGGGCTATATTTTATGGTTTCTTAAATCTATATACTTTATATCATGAATCATAAATCATGAAACGGAATTCAGCCAATTGCTTCCTACATTTTCTATACCATTTTAGCTTTTCCAATAAATAACAATAATTTTAATGCATCTATGTGAACATTATTACTTGTCACTCCATTTTATAATGGTGTATCAATAATTGCCAATCCATAACATGTCCATTGACCCTCTAAGATGTTAACTACATCGATCTCTTCAAATGTCACATTTTCTTTAACTTTATCACTTTCAAAAGGTAATTGCTTCCTGCAGCTCATCACTTTTTCAAAATACCACTGTTGTCCCTCGTAGAATATTGAAAAGGAGGAGTGGTGTTGTGGCTGCGTTGTCGTGGGTGGTGTGGTGCAGACTTTCCCGGCGAGCGATGATGTTGGAGAGCGAAGGTAAGTGTGTTTTCGTTTTCGACATTGATTTCATGTAATGGGTGCAAATTTAGTTGAAGTTGTTTTCGAAAATCAGTTTTCGGACGAAATCCGAAACTGGTTGAGGGGTACATGAAATGGGTTACGGAACATGTTTTCCGTAACACAAAAAACGTTTTCCATAAAGAGGATGAAAGGTGGGACAAATGGCTTACGGAAATCAAAATTTGGAATGGGAAAAGTGGTTTCCGAAAAATCATTTCCGGAAACTTGCGGAAAATAATTTTCAAAAAGACATCCGGAGATCATTTTCTGAAATTTATTTGACTTTCAGAAATTATCTTTCGAAAGCCATTTTTACCATTTCGAAAATAGTTTTCTAGAAATATAATCTCCTTTTGTCTTCGCTGATACGGGTTTCAAAGTTCTTTCACATATTTGATGGGTACATAAAGCAATTGCCCCATCAAAAATGTTACTAGTACCAATGGAGGTGCAGGAAAAAGATATGGAGGTGCATGAAGAAGCAGAATTAATTTTAACCGTGTTTCCTATATGTCAATAAAATTAGATTTAAATAGCTAAACATAACCATAAAAAAAATAAAAAAAACATTTCCAGAACATTCCAAAATCAATATAAAAGTCATACCTCCCCCTATTATAGAATTCAAAATTCGATATTCTTTTGGATCACCCTTTCTTGACTAACGAAACTCAACTGGAAAGAGATGGAAGGCTCCAACCAAACGGAAGAGGGAAACCAAAGCACAACCACCACTAGTACAAAAGCCACAAAGATAGGAGAAGAAGGAAGGAAAAAACCTAGGTTTTAATTATAAACCCTTGAGGGTATATATGTTAATTCACTAACGTGAGGGGGTGCAAGTTGAAAATTGGGAGTGTAGAAAACAAAAGTCTAATATTTTTATGGGAGTGTGGAAAACTAAAGGACCATTTCTTAACAATAACATTTGTCGATAATGGGCCTTCAAAAATATTCCTACTTTTGGAGGTCAATTTTCCTGACATAATGATGTATATACTACAATGATGTATAAACTAAGACTTAATTTACCCACATATAATATGAATTTATTTACACACTCAAATCTATTAGTAAATATTCGTCAATAGAAAAGTAATTTCTTGTAATATGAAAGTCTTTTTTTTTAAGTGATAACATGACATACAAAATGTTGTATTACTGTGACATACAAATTTTTGATTATGTGACATGTTTTTCTACAATATCATCATTTAACATCAAGACTCTAATAAGAGAGACCAAAATAGTAAAACGTTACATTAGAGAGATCAAAAGGAAAAAAATAAAATAAAGAAATCGAAAGAAAAAAAAAATAGTATATTAAAGGGATTAGTAGCATATTTAAGCCAAAGAAATAAAAATTAGAGCTAACAAAATAAATTATGTGACTTGTGATGAATCCAGAGGAAATGTTGCATTACTTCTCGAGAGATTCAAATATAGGACTCTTGAGAAATATAAATGGATTTAAACAAAAAAAATAGTGAATTGATGAAAAATAATGTTCATTCTAAGTATCGAAAAAACATGCGTACCTACAAATATCAGTAAATAAAATTTGCCAACATATCCAACTGCATAGTTTAAAGAGGTACCCCACAACCCACAAGTGCTTCTTTGTGATAATATATGGTAAATTGTAATTTGATTAACAAATATTATATCAAACAAGCTTTTGTCTTAGTGTTTGAAAAAATGTTGGAAACTAACTTAAATAACATATATTTACAAAAAATAAAATAAAGTAGTCTATGTTATTATTAAAATATAATATTATATATATTTAAGGATTAAATTTTCTTTTAATGACTATATGTAAGAACACATGTTCAAAAGAAATGAGTAATGTAAAATATAAAAAGTTATTTTCAAAAAACTGAAAAATCATTCAACCTTGATTATGATATAGATTCAGTAGGCTACGGTGTAAAAATTCAATCTCCCTTATTAATTTAATTTCTCTAGGAAACAAAACACTGTGTTAAAACTGAACAATTGAAAGAGGAAACTAAAAGAACCATTCAAATGAAATGGTGGCTCGGAAATGGGGGAAGGAGGAGCTTCCCTTTCTCTGTGAGTGTGTGGGTTGGGAGAGGCAGTAGGAGCCTGCGTTCAGACGCGGCGTTGGAAGCCATAGCAAAAGCTTCAGAAGACAGAGTTCCCAACATAGTTCTCTACAATTACCCTTCCTTTTCTGGGGCATTCTCCGCTCTCTTTGCTCACCTCTTCCACACTCGCCACAATCTCCCATCCCTCATTCTGCCCTTCTCGGCGGTACCCTCTCTCGCTTTCAGGTTCCACTCTATAAATTTCCTTTCTTTTTGTAATGGGGTTTTGTGTTTCCTGTTGTGGAGCATTTGAAGTTCTACTTTCTGTGCTTTACGTCACTTCCAGCTTGAAAACTTGAGATGGGGTCAAAGTTTTGATTTTTGAATGATCCATTCATGAACTTACATATTTGTGACAACAGGGTTGAAGATTTGTGCACTAATGGCCTTGAGACATGTTATCTACTTGACTTTATTCCTCCAAAGGAATTCCTCTTCGACCTTTCCCGTAAATCAAAATGCAAGTAGGTTAATTTCCCTTGCTATTTTATAGATTTTGTATAGTTTCTCTGGTTCTTTTTATTGCCTATTAATTTAATTGTTCTTTTTTTATCTGTCTAGGATTATTGGGTTTGATCATCGGAAATCTGTTCTTAGGCATATTCCCCCTGCCAATGTCTGCCCTGAGAATATTATGATTAATGTAAACCTTGAGAAGAGTAGCTCCAGGGCTGTTTATGAGTACTTTTCTGGCAAACATGTGGATGTTAAGGTTTCTGACGTAAGTAAAAATATAAGTTATGTGCTTTAATTCTCCAGAATCTCATGCAGCCATGGCTGAAATTTTGAAAGATGCCTGAATTTCCTGAAGGACCAGGCTCCATGTTTGGTGGACTCAAAAGACAAAGGCCGAGTGGAGCTAATTCTTAAGTATATTGAGGATGGAGATCTTCGCCGATGGAACTTGCCTGACATTAGGATCTTTAATATTGGACTGAGTGAATGGCGGTCAAGGTTTAGCTGCATTTCTAATCCATATATGTATAATCAGGCATGACTGTGCTTCTTCTAAAATTGTTTCTGTGTTTTCTTCTTATTGTTGCTGTTGAGTGAAAATTTAGAGTTAATTAAGATAAAATGGATTAAGAAACAAGTGTATTAATCCATTCCTAAAGAGTTTATAGTTCACTTAGGCCATGTCAAATAGCTCAACCGGGCTAATTAAAATGATTTTTCAATAGCAGTTTAAGAACTACTATTCTGTATGATATTTTTTTGTCAATTTTCTCATTTATCTATCTCCTGTATGGAAAGAGAAAAAAAATACATTTTGATAAGTTAATTGGTTGTTTGAAGTGAGCATGACATGACTAGTACAAATTCAGTATTTTCTCTTACACTGTTTCATCATACACTAATATTACCTGTCATATAGCACCATCTATTATGTTGCTTCCTTGCTTTCATGGCCGTGTTGTGTAATATTTCAAAAAGTAAAAGCATCTTTACTATCTTTCTGTAAGTTATCATCAATTTCTCTCTAGTTATCCTGGCTTTGCTGAATTTGTTTTGTTCTTTGAAAAATCCTCATTACAGTTGCTGGAATTAAGTGCTGAAGATTTAATTGCTAAAGGATATTCATATCTTTCAGCTCGCCAAAATGCTGCAAGCAAATTGCTGGGAAAGGTATTCAAGGTTCGACTGGGTAGAGGATTTTATGGAGAGTGCCTGGTAATTTCAGTATACAATCATCTTAGTTTCAGTTTTTACTAATATGCCATAATTTGTATTTCTTTAAGCTTTTGTTAAACTTAGTTAATTATGAATGAGTCAAATTTGTGCCGTAAACTTTGTCTCCTGTTTTTAAATGCTCAATTTATAACTAGTTCTTCCAATTAATTGATTATAATGGCAACATGTGATGTGTTGCCCCCACTCCAGTTTGCAAGGTGAGATTTATAATCAAGTTTTGTTGCCATGATTGCTATGTAGGGAGTTCGAGCAGATGGGAATTCCAACTTAAGTGACGAAATTGGCAAGCTTCTTAGTGTAAAAAGTGCTGCTACTGGGCTTAGGTGAGGAAATTTATTGAAAAGGAAGGTTTATCAAATTTATGTTTAATTTTATGTTTTTATCTTGTAGCAGAATGATCTTCCCATGTGTTGTCTGAGAGAAAGAAAAGTTTAATTTAAAGCTTGACTCTAACTATTGAAATTTTTGTTGAGCATGGGGATTAAAGTAGTAATTACGTGTGGAAGTTATTGCCAGAAGAACAAAGGTAGCAAACAGAAACCACACCAATGTCAAACTTGGTCTAGCAATAAATTGTGTCAAGAGTTCCAATATGGCATTAGTGCAGTCACTGGGCTAATATGTAATGCAAATTCTTCTTAAAATAAATAGCAATATCTTCTCATAGTTTAGACTGAAAATTAAAATAACCTAAAGTAGCGACCACATGAGTTCCTTGTCTCTACGGTCAACTTAAATGTGTTATGCATTTGATGTTCTCAAAGACTCCCGTTTCTCATTGAACATGATGCGGGATCTTAAGCACTAATCACCTGTGAGCATTTAGTTATTGCATCATATTAACATGAAATTGTATATATTATGCTAACACATGCATACCAGAGACTTTGTTATCTTGAAGATAAGCATTTTGTGCTTGATTATTGCTTGGACTAGGTAAATCCAACGAGATTGATACTATGTTGGTTCCAAATATTTGTTGATTTTTTCTTCTGATTGTAACTGTGGGAGAGTTCATAATTGTCTTCGGCATCCTTTTTGTGTCAGGTTTTAAGTGGTTAAGTAAAGAATCCAAAAAATATTCTTTAAGCTTATAACCATGATTGCCTGCTATCAAAGAATTATTGAATTATATAATCTTATCAATAAGGTTTATTCATCATTGACAGGCCAATAGGGGCTGTGATATTCATGCAAAGGAATAATCTCAAAATGTGCTTGCGTACCACTGATACAGCCACTGATACCTCTGAAGTTGCAAAGGTGTGGCTTCCTTGTTTCACATATTGATACATTTGTGTCTTACCTTTTGATTCTTAGAACTTTGCTACATTGATGGATTTTCGGCTCTTGGAACCTGAAGGCGTATGGCGGAGGTGGTTCACCAAGTTCCAGCTCCTTCATAATAAGGATGGATGAGTATAACCATTGGATTACAAGGAATTCATCTTGATGATTTATGGGTTTGAATTTGGAATGTTGGCTTATACTTTTTAACACTTATAGCAATGTATACAAGCTTCATATTCCTGAAATTACTTGCAAAGCTGATTATTTGATTAAAGGGATCTGTTCAGGAAGAGACAGATGAGGTGATGGTACTTGCATTCTCCAAATGGTATCCAAGGTGATGGTCATTTTATCAAAACTGGTCCATACACTTTCCTGATAAGCACATGGCGAAACTGAGAAAAGAAAGTAGAGCACAGAAGCATTCTATTCTAGGACAAAAACTGTAAGATAATATTCAAGTTCAGCCAATTAGAAAGAAAAATTCCTGACAGTTTCTTATTAGTTTGAGACTCCAATACTGCTGCTGGCATTGTTTCTTCAACCACCAGTTATCAACTCCAATACAGAGCATTTAGCTGAAGTTTCTCGTTAATATTGCAAATTTTATCATTTTCAGCCAAAGTCTGTGATTGAATATATTTAGGAGCATTAAATAATAAGTTAAGTGAATGTAATCTTTATCTGTTTTTCTTGCATACTCTAAGTTTATCTTTTTTAATGTGCTATTTTTGGGTTGCCATGTGTGTGGGTTTGTTTGACCAATATTGAAGTTTTATACCCGTTTGTTTGGTTGATAACATTTACCAGTGATAAATTTAGTTATTTTTTAATTTATTTTAGTATGACTTCTTAACATAATTTATTAATTACTTTAGAATGTAAATGTTTTAAATTTTATGACAGTGTGTTTGGATGGTATAATTTAAGAGTAATTTATTTACTTGATGAATTTAACTTTTTTTAGGGTAAAATGAGTTGTTTGAATGAATTAAAAGGAACTTGAAATTTAAGACCTTTTTAGAGCATTTCAATTAATGAAAACAGTATAATTTTCAAATATTCTTAAAATAGAAGGAATTTTGAATTTCTACTCTCTCTGCCATGTTTTTGAATTTCAAATACAAAATGCAAGTTAAATTTGTTACACGAAGTAGAAGAATGAGGAATGTGGTAAAGTATTTGTATATGTATATGTGTGTGTATTATATATATATAATAATGTATATTATAGTGGTGTAGTAGTGCAGGGTTTTGGTCACGCTGGATGCTACATTTTTATTCAAAAAATATTGAAACATTTTTGGGTTTTAATTTCCAAAATCCAAATCTATGGATGTAAAACTGAAGATATTGATAAAGAATACCCACACCCAGAAGATGATGACAATTTTTTTTTTATCTAAGAAACTTATATTTGATTTTTGTTTGTATTTATTTAGACATTTTGGTTATTATTTAATTATGAACGTTACTAGTTTTGAGTAACTTTTATCGTATTTAGAATTTAAGTATATACATTATATATAAAAAAATTCAAAATATGAATTTTTATCGTATTATAATCTATTCTAAAAAATTACCTTTATTGTATTTCCTTAACGCAATATTAACAAAACAAATCCTAATTTTGAATAATGTTAAAAAAAGGGAGCTAACATATTTGATATTTAATTTGGTAAAAAAATAATTTGAGCAAATAAAAATGTAGAATTAAATAATAGCAAATAAAAACAGCTGGCAGTAATCTATTGATAGTGTGTTGAGCTTCAAAATTCCAAATTAAAATCTCTGGAAGAATGTAAAATCTAACGGCAATTCGAAGATGTTTTCCACTCTCATTCTTACTCAACCACCTAGCTGTGGTGCTATAAAAGTTCTCTCTCTGTCCGTCTTTATCACACAAAAAAAAAAAAAAAAAGATTCAACTAACCTATAATACAAAACAACGTGCTCCATTTTGCCTTAGAAATTTACTAAAAATTTGACTTGAGCACCACCTTTTTTCTCTCTCAATTCTCAATTTATGATAGTATTAAAGCCACCATGAAGTAAACCATGCAATAAATTGCAAAGGAAATAACACTATTTCCTGAGAAAATGAAATATATACGCATTCAGCATTTTCAGTACTAGTTCATGAGTGTTGCCATTAGGATGAAAAATCCATAAAAAAAAATAACAAATTAAAATACAGGGCAGCCATCAACCACTATGCCCTTTGCTGTAGGGCAAGTTGCAAGGGGACAATGCTCCCCATCATTGCCCCACCAAGAGATACTTTTGTTTGTGAGACCCACTGTGAAGTAGAGCAGAACAGCCATAAAAGCAACTCCTGCATCAAGTGCTGCTGATAGAACATAGTTGTATCTCTGCCACCACTTCTTCCTGTAACGGAAGATAAAGAAGTTGAAAATAGTTCCAACTATAATCCAAGCATTGTAGTTCATTGCTGTTGCCGGTGGCATCATTGCAGTTGCCCCCAGAAGCACTGGAAGATTGATCAAGGGGATCCATGACTGCTTCGGGAATGCCTTGTGCATTACCCAAACTAGTATTGGCCCTATTGCACCTCCAAGGAAAAACCAGTTCAGTGCTTCGTAGTTTCCAAGAGGACCGAAGATCCTCATAGGTCCCACCAGACCCCAGATAACTGATGCATCAAAGAAAACACGGTCACTTGGACATGTCCAGGGACTGCCTTCAGGAAGGAGATCTCTATGGCATATGTTGGGGACAGAGTTCAGCAACCACCACGCCACACCAGTGCTTATGGTTCCAGCAAGCATTGTTCCAATGAACTAGACTCGTTCAACACAAGGTAGACATGATTTTTTAATAACTTCAATGTCAAGTAACAAAATTTGAAAATAAACATGATGAAAATACCTGTACTATAAACATTGATCTTGGAGGGATCTTCATGTAGTGGCCAAGCTTGAAATCGCTGAGAAAGGAGACAGCCTGAGCCATGCTTATGTAACCAAAGGTTTTGAAGCATACATTTGCTATTGGTCTTCCGGGATAAATGAGACCAAACATATACTCGGTAATAATATTTAGTCCTGGTGTCTGTTGGCACAGCATGATATTAAAAAGGTTAGAATATCAAAATTCATGGTCCTGCGTCTATGAAGATTGCATTTTATATGTATTCAGCATTTTCTGGATAAGATGAATAAACATTGTTAGAAGGGGAAGGGAGAAAAAAAGTTCCAAGATTTTAACCTGGTTCGTGGTAGCAGTTATAATACTAATTGGGAGTGTAAATCCAAAGGCCACGGCTGAAGCTAAGACAAGTGCCCACCACGGCATCTGAACCTGGTCCTTTAGAAAGATGCATACCATGAGAGAAACCACAAGCGTCACGCCCAGCAACACATGAAACCACCAAGAAGGTATGTCTTTGTATTTTTTCATCATTTTTGTGTGGATATCTTCTTTGCATTCTGCTGAAGCACGACGTCGCTCCATAATTTCCCTGCATGTTTAAGTCCACGTTACAAAACAAACATTCAGTTCCCCTCTCGCATTTTATAGCGTATAGTTCTTTTTTTTTTTTTTTCTAATGCGTTGGTTGTCAGATAATTTGCACGTTGTGCAACAGCAAAGTATCTCTAAATCCTGCGAAGTAGTGTAGCATATCAAAAATTGTAATACCATTACAACCTGACATGATAAGATCCCTTGTTTCTATCATTTATTAAAATTTAATTAGACTAAGTTATAACGTTACCTCTAACGTTTTTTCAGATTGCACATAGTACCTTTGTTTTTTTCAGGTTTAAAGTGAGAACTTTAGTAGAGGTACACCTAACATTTTTCAAACAATTAAGGGTTTATGAAATTTTAAAAGGGTAATTAAAGGGATTTACTGTAGTTCTCTAGAAAAAGGACAATGATGAAAGTGTAATTTAGTCTTAAAAGTATAACAAAAACAAACAAAATTGTTTGAGTGATGATTCGTAAGGGAGCATTTATTTACCTTCCATAGAAGAAAGCAACATGTGTAAGGGTGGCTGCAACGGTGGCAAATCCAAATCCGTAAGTGAGAGAGAAGAACACACTAAGATTAATTCGACCTTGTTGGTGATACTTGACATGATCTAGCTCAAAGTTCTCATTCACAATGGCAGATACGTTGTATTCTTGGCCACGGGATGTGAACAAGTCTGATGAGAAAATAGGAAACCTATTTGCGTTGTACATGTTAAAGCCCCAGTACGCAATAGGAATCACAGCATACATTATCACTGCGTAGCCCACAAAAATATTGACGATGGCAAAGAAGGGTGAGATGAGAGGGCTGAACAAAAATGATGCTACACCAGACCAGTCAAGTGTGAATGCACCAAGCCCTAAGCCGTTCATTCCGGAACCTAGCTGCTGGGCAGTGACTGACTTTGAGAATACCCAACACACCCATGATATGTTCGTGAGCGTCGAGAAGAAGAATCCAGGAACCACATACCAAATAAAACTGCAAACCAGTGCAATGAAGAAAAACTTTGCCCTCGAAAATTTGCTATCATCTTTCTCATGCAAAGTCCTGCATATCATAGCAAGGTTTGTTTTTTCTATCATATATGCTATAAAGTTATAAAAGGAATCTCCTTCTAAGGAAATAGAAGAGATAGATATATACCGGAAAAGAGAGACCTGAACGAGGGTACTGGGCCACCACATGTGGGCAGGCTCCACCACATACTTCCTCAGCAACCCTGCCCAACCGTATCCCAACACCTGCACTCACACCACCCAACCCAACTCCTTCATAAAAGATCACAACTTTTCCAAAGAGAAAGGTTTAATTTAAATGGTTACCTGAGTGGTGATGACGAGGAGCCACGAAGCAAGGAAAGATATTTTCCTTCTATAAAAGGCTTTCACGATGTTTATGATGCCGACGGCGTAGGGCGAGCCGGCACCGAAGGCGCTACCTGCATTGGCGAATATGGTGATCAGGACGTGCTCCTTCATGTTGAAGGGGCCCGGGTTGAGGGAGAAGCGCCTGGACCCGAACCCGGGGATCCCGAAAGTGGTGGTGGGGAGGAACGCCGCCATGAGGCGGCCGATGGGGAGCGTGGCGATCTGCACGGTGATCTGACTGATGACAAGTGGCTCGGTCCGGTAGGCGAAGAACTGGTTGAGGAAGGACAAGAGGGAGCAGGAGAGCAAACCCAGGAACCACATTCGGAAGGTCCATACCGGTTGGGTCGGGTCATCGGTGTTACTCACCGTTAATCTCACTTCCTCTATGAGAGATTCTTCTTCATCGTCTTCTTCCACGTGTGCCTTTTCTGGGTCTTCTCTCTTCACTGCCGCCATTTTAAGCTACGTCTTCTTTTGATCAAACGCTTACTTTCTCACTACTATTTATATTATTTATTATTGTTAATTAATTAAATAATACTTTAATCTGTTATACTTAACAAAAATATTAACAGATTCATTGATATTTGGTGGTTGACAGAAAATATTCAGGAAGGAGAAGAATGTGATATTTGTTGTAGTTTTTAAATTGATAAATTAGCTTTTAAGTTTTAAAAAAAGTGTGTGAATTCTATCTTTCTCAATTTTTGTCAGGAATTAAAATAATTTTTTTTTACTTTAATATATATATTAAGGTTGTATATACTAGAGTCAAGTTTTGTAAGGAATTAAAATAATTTTTTTTTACTTTAAACATTGTGATTTTGATTCCAAGGTTGTGATTTTGAATCGAGGATTCTATTTGTGTTGGTCAGTTACTAAAATTATATTATTGTGGATATAAAAATATCTTTTTTATAACAATTTTTTTCTTAAGTAATTATTTTATAACTTAATAATAAAATCTAATAATTTGATGATGATAATAATAACTATAAATCAAATAATAATATATAATAGTGGTATAAAATAATCATATATCAACAACTTTATCATCAACTAAATATGAAAATGGCATTACTTCGCAACAGATTTATCTAGCATCAACAACTCCATATTCTACCCCATTTTCTTTGTTTTTTCAGTTATAATAATAATATACATAGTTATACAATAGACGTATAAAATAAAGTGCGGCCTAAACCCTAGTTAATAGGTATCCTCATTATTATTATTATTAATTTTATCATTTTTATTATTCTTAATGTTATTAAAATTATTAACAATATGCAGTAAAAGAAAATCAAATTATCATTCTAATTGCACATATCAAACCTAATAATCAATGTATCATATCAATTTTATGATTATTATTATTTTTGTTATATTATTATTATGATTTTTGTGATTAATAATATTACTAATAATAATATTAATATTAGTAATAATACTAATATTATTGTAATAATATTAATAATAACAACGACAATATTAAGAATTATTAATTAATATTAATAATGATAATAATATTAGTGATAATATTAATAATAACAATATTATTAATATTAATAATAATAATAAAATATTAATTAAAAGAAACAAAAATTTGAGATAAAGACAACTTTAATCAAACATAATTTAAAATATATACAATTTAAAAAACACAGCCTAAAAGTGGCATTTCAATAAACGTTATATAGTTTAAAATATCTATAATTTTAAAAGTGTATATAAAATAACCACCTCTCAATAACTATCTATTATGTATAATTATCGTGTTACTTAAAATAAATAGACAATCTTTCTTCTATATATTAGATATAAATAAAACTTAGTTTTTAGTCAATAATTTAAAGTTGTTTATTCTTACGGTAGATAATAGTTTTTTAAATTGTTATGTTAGAGTTGTCTAAAGAAAAGAATGATCTAATGTTTTGTTTTCACTAACCAGGTCTTTTCAATAGGAATCGATTGATGGATGAGTTAAACTTACCGCAACCAATATTAAAATACATCAATTTAGTGTTAGAAATATCATGAAAGTATTGAAAGTTTTGGTGTTACAATTTTAATTATGTATCAAGATAACTGATGAAAATTTTAATATCTTATTTTTTTTTCATACATCTTAATCAGATGTAAATATTAATTGAATCTTATTATTATTATTATTATTATTATTATTATTATTATTATTATTATTATTATTATTATTATTTTCTTTTGCAAAATATAACAATGTAACTACTTTTCGTCTAGTTATGACCAAAGTTATTTTTAATTCATATATGTTTATTAATTTACATGGTATCACTGTGCCATAATATCTTTAACACTTCATATTTATTTCATATCTATTTATGATTCAATGCAATTTAAAATATTTAATTTTAATGTTATTATGAATTGTTTTTAACAAAAGAATTGTTAGTATAATGTAAAGTCTTATATAAATTATGAATAATGATAAGTTGACACCGTATTTTAACTCTCATTTGACACGATCAATCATCTTAGTGACTTTACTATATAAACTTGTCAATGTTAATTGACTTTGTCATAACATATGTCACATTTTCATTAGTGTGAATTTTTTTTCATATCTACATCTCTTTCCTCTATTACTTTCGAAACAAAGTGGTAACGAATACCTAGTTCTTGATCCTAGAATAAAAGACAGGGTTCCTTATAGTGTGCAAGGCACTCTTATTGTCGCGTCGCAATATACAACAAGGTTTTGTTACTTGTGCTCAAAATTCTCTATTAACCTTTAAATTCAAATAATTTCCTTACAAGTTTGAGTAGATGCCATGTACTCAGGTTCTGTAGTAGAAAAAGTTACAACATCTTGTAACTTGGATGACCAACTTATTTCCCCTCCTACAAGTGTAAACAAGTAACTAGTAGTAGATTTCCTTTTATCAAAATCACTGATGAATTAGAATGTACATAACTTTTGACAACTAATTCTGATCCTTATAATGTAACACTTGAGGTTCCTTTGATGTATCTAAGGATCCTTTTAATAGCACTTTAATGCTCCACCCAGATTTATCATAACATACAAAAGACTTTTTATTGCTGATACATATGATACTTGAAACATTGTCATACTCTCTGCTCCATTGCTAGGACTCATACTTGAGGATAACTTATATATGATAGGGATATGTAGAAATTGTCTTGCTTGCATGTTGAATTGCCACAAGGTTTTTAGTAAGTAATTCTTTTGAGAAAGTCAAATCTTCCTATCTTTTTTGTCTCAGTAAATTTGCATCCATAAAATCTTATTTGTTGGTCCTAAGTCCTACATATCAAACTCTCCAACCAACTACGCCTTCAATTTTTGGGGAGGGATTTGAACTTTATTAGGGCCCGATACCAACATGTCATCTATATACAATAACAAGATGTTAAAATCATTCTCATCACCTATTATAATAAGTGCAATGGCCTGAACTCAATTTTTTGTAACCAAGGCTAATAATGAAGGAATAAAATCACTTATACCAAACTTGCTTTACACTCTACAAAGATTTGGCTAGCCTGCAAACCAAGTTTTCTTGTACTTTAAAGCCTTCTAGTTGGATCTTATATATTTTCTCTTGAAGTCCTTCATGAAGAAAAATAGCTTTTACATCCAATTGTTCAAGATGTAAATTAAATGCATCACACAAGGCTAAAATAACTCTAATTGTTGTTAATCTAACAAATGGAGAGAATATTTTACTGAAACAATGCTTTCTTTTTAAGCATATTCTCTTACTACAAATCTAGCATTATTGTTAAAAAAAAAAACAATCTACCATGATCTCGGTCCACTTTATCATTGTCATCTTTTGATTTCGAACCTTTTGAAAGTTCAACAAGCTTCCATGTCTTGTTTTTGTAAAGTGCCTTTACTTATTTTGCACTGTTATCCATAATGAAACATATGAATCACTTATAACATTTTGAAATGTAGGTTCTCATTCTTCATTTAGAAGACAATACGCATAATGACTTATCATAACATATTGTAAGTGCCAAGATGATTTAAGCTTTCCTTGTATTGATAATCAGAGTCCTCCATTACTAATCTCATTTGACTCTTGTTTTTTATGTTCTTCGTTCTAAATAAGAAAAATCATCCGAATGCTTCTTCTCTATCTATTGGCAATGTCCTTTGTAAAGTTGTCATTTGTCCGCTTATTTTGTTGTTAATTTTTTTGCAAAACCTACATTTCTGCTAACAACCTTGTGAACTGGGATTCCATATATGATGCACAACATAGCCCAAGAACCATTTTCTACATTATGGATCTTGCTTTGTTATTTCTTTGGAGTCATTCATCTCGTACACATGGCAATCAAATACATGTAATAAAGAATAATAATCAATCAATTTCCTAATCCGCATCTCCATTGGTGTTACCTATCACTCCTAGTCATCTGCTCAATCACACTATTCTGCTAAGGTCTACCTGAAAGAGAAAATTATCTCATAATATCTCTTCCTTGCAAAATGTTATAAAAAGAAACTCCATCAATATATTCTCCTCCATCATATGTCCTCAAACAATTAATTCTTTTCCCATACACTAAACTAATAGAAAATAGAAGGAAGAAATTTTGGTGTTTTCCTTAAAAAAAAAAAAAAAAACATTGTACTCCTTTTATAACATCAAAAGTAACTACTAAAGTAAATCCTCTTAATGTGGAACTTCTCTCCTCACATATCTCTAAACTTAACAACTAAATCATAATCAAATATTGTTGTTTTCTTTTTTAATGGAGACACCAAGAAGATTAAATATTTTAAGACTATATTTGTTGATTTTTTTTTCTCTCCTTTTATGCGTTATTGCTTTTACATATTTCTTCTCAGTATAAGACTCTAACTTACAATTGGGTCCAATATATATAACGTACTATTATAGAGATCTAAGTAGAAAAGAAAAATTGAAATTTAAGAAAATATAAAACTTATTCAAAATCAAAAAACGATTGAGTTAAATTATCTCATTTTCTACTACACAACAAAATGTACTATCTAATTAAAAGAAATTAAACTTTATATTTTATATAATCTTTATAATTTTAAATAATAAAATATTAATTCTCTATTTATTTTAATTTTTTTGACCTAAAAATATTTACAATATATATATCTATTATAAACTAGTCAGTGTAAAAATCTCAAATAAATATATAAACGAATAACATATAATTGATTTTAATATATGTATCAAATGTAAGACTTTTCGTATAACTATATTTATGTTATAAGTACATTATTAATTAAAAATTAACATATATAGAATTTACTACATGTTTGTATGCATTAAAATGTTATTATCTTTGTGATTGTCATATTCATTCCGTATAAATAATGGATTTTTTTATATGTACTATTCATATTATTTTTAAAATATATAATATATACACATTAAAGATATACTATTAAATAAAAAGTAGCTATAGTATAATTTCATACATATATATATATATATACATATATATACATATATATATATATATATATATATATATATATATATATATATATATATACATATATATACATATATATATATATATATACATATATATACATATATATATATATATAGTAATTTAAAAACGAATTTTTTTTATTGATACATTACATTAAATTGTGTGACATTGTGTGACATTAATTTGCTTAGGTATATGGCCATCCTATGAGGGAATGCTGACAAAAATAAACTGCAAAATTTAAAGGATTTGACCAAAAGAGTTGAATGAAGGAATCTGATCCATAGATTCCTTGGATTAAAATAATTAGATACCCTCTTAGTTTGACTTACTACCTTCCTTCATCCAGCTAGAGATAAGCCTCAAAATCTCCAATTTGGTTCCTAAGAAATGGATACACCTGCATATATGATTTACAAATGACAGGCTAATGGAAAAGGTGGAGGAGTTAAATTTCAAGTTGCAGACAATCATGCAGACAATACCAGAAGCAGAGAGACTCTACTTGCTTCAGAAGGGTAAGGCCAAAAACTTAGAAGCCTCATAGCAACACCCTTCTTCTCTTCCTGCATAACATATCAACACAAAATAGAGCTGAGAAGTGGCTACAATGGGGAGCTAAGAAATGTCACAAGCAAAAACAAAACAACTGAATATTATTTTAAAAAAATATATTATTATTTATATTAACTTGATAAAAAATTTAAGTATCAAAATATTATCATATATATATATATAATATTTTTTTTTCAATATATATATGTATAATAAAATCAAACAAATTTTAATAACCCAAGTATAGAACGCATTTATTCTTACGCAACTATCCAAAAATACATTTTCTGGCACAGGCCTGGGTTTTTGCAGCACTATGATTGTTCATTTAATATGATATACCCATCTTTGACATTCAAAGAAACCTTCTTCGTAGATGTATTTCTCCTTTAGCAGCAGTGCAGAAGAAACGTTGAGAGGGAACTGACTAAACCACTTGCGTCCAACGGCTTTCTTGTTATATGGTCAGGTTCTCTTTTCGAATGTGAATTATTTGCTGCCTTTTTCTTCAATTCTATGATTCACATTTTGAAATCTAGTGAAACCCTAACCCTTATTCTCTCTCGAGTTCCAGACCTCTCATTCTCGCCTTTTGCTTATTCTCTCAAACCCTTTTACTTCATTTCGCGCTCAACCTTTATCATTGTCGCCTTTTCCTTCATTTCGCTGCCTTTTCAAATTATATAAATGGTAGTTATCCTCATGAAATTAGGTTCTGGAGCTGCTGTCATGAGTTCGTGCTGAATTGGGTTATAATTCGGATAGATCTGGTCCGACGGCATGGGTTACGATTCGGCTAGCCCCTCGAAGGATGGGAGGGACGAAGGTAAGTGTCTGCAATGAAAATTGGGGAATTCTAGCATGAGAAGTGGTAGGAACAGGGAAAAGAAAAAATTGAAAATGAAGGAAAGAAGAAATAACTTCAATAGGGTTACGTAATTGGATGTATAGTCTAGTTGTTCAGTGCTGTAGGCTCGGAACATGTTTTGTTTGCTTGTTCTGGCGGTTTGTTATCATATTTAGGTTTGGAATCGGGGGTAGGGTTGAAATGTTTAAGATGAAATTTAAGTTAGTGGCTATGTGCTGCAATCGGATATCTGTAAGCTGCAATTCACGTGGTGTTCTAGTGTGTTATATGGTTTGTTGTTTGGTTTAGTTTGTTAACTCCATGTCTGATGAATTTAAATTGATAGATGATGAAGAAGAATATGAGGACTCTGGCAAGGGTAATCGATTTCTTGGGTTCATGTTTGGAAATGTAGATAATTCTGGCGATCTCGATGTTGACTATCTTGATGAGGTAATTTTATGCCGCCTTTGATGTTGCATTTGAATTTGGTGGTCAAACCGTTTGGAAAGTCAGGATCGAGCTGATGCATGCATAAATGTCATGCTTAGATTTCTCTGTGTTAGTTTTATGCATATCTGTTTTGGTGAAAAGCTTTAAAGCTGGTGCTAAATAAGCTTATTTCTTCTTTAGGATGCAAAGGAGCATCTTTCTGCATTAGCCGATAAGCTGGGTCCATCACTGACAGATATAGATGTAAGTAAATCTAAATATCATTATCTGTCCGTATTGTTCGAGTTTGGAATTCAAAATGCTATCTGTTGACGTGCTTAAGAAGTGTCAAATTATCAGATTTTCCCACTATGTTTCATTCCTTCCATTTCTATTTTGACAATTATAGTAATTTGTTGTTTGCAGTTGTCAGGAAAATCACCACAAACACCACCTGACGTTGTTGAACAAGGTGAAGTCTGCCAGGAAAAAAACTATATCATGCAGTTTTTGATATTCTGTTGGTATCATTTTTTTCCCTCATCAACTGAGAGCACTTCACCTGTGTTTTATTTGTGAAGTTTCAGTTTTTGATATTCTGTTGGTATTATTTTTTATATTCTGTTGTGAAGTTTCAGTGATGGCTTGTAACTGGTATGGATGAACATGTGTGAATAATAGTCATAAACATTAGCAGCCATACATTGTTGCAGAAATAATGGTTGGCCCCTAAAATATGGTTAGGTGCTCCTCCTGGCTTCTGTTTTCTCCAAAATGATTTTCCTTTGGGGAAGTGTACTTAGTCCAAATGAATTGATTTATGAAATACTTTATTGGATTTTCTGGGATTTGATCTGTAGAGGATGTTAAGGTTTTATGCAGTTGAAGCTCTTTTCATGGGGGTTTGTTGTATTTTAAAGCAAAATGCAAGAAATTACAGTAAGTGGCTTCTGCTGTTAAATTGTATTTGGGTTAAGGATAGTTTCCATGATTTTTTGTTTGTGGAATTGTGATCCTTGCATACAAGGTTCTAGGGTCAGTTTGGAGAAAATTCTCCACAAGCTCTTCTAGGAGAGAAAAAGAAAAAGAAAAAGAAAAAATGAAATCAGTTTTTCAGTAAGTTAAATTAACTTATGAATAGACTATTTATATTATTTATTTCTATTAGCTTTTCCAAAATCTGATTTATAACTTTCATAAGTTTTTTTAGCTTATAGATAAACTTATTGCATTTTCCTTCTTAAATTTTTCTTATAGAAGTGCGTAGGGAGAAGTTTTCTCTAAACAAGCCCTTGGTCTTCTTGTGTGGCATACCTGAAATTCGGAATGGGGTCCCGCACTATTTTTTCCTGCACAGGGCATTATACCAATTTTCCTTTATCCCATAAAAAAAGACTTAGTCATGTCACAGCTTCATGTGAGGGGAAGGGTTTTTATTTGAATTTCATAATTTATTCAATGAGTTACTTTGACAGATTTGCGGAGGGATTTGACAGTATTTGTGGTTGATGAACAGTTAATTTGTCATTGTTATTTTCTGTTGGGAGGATTTCTGACCCTTCTGCTCCAACATTTCTTCTTCCTTGGAAATTTAAATGGATAAAGCTAATGCACATGAAGGGCATTTGTTGTCTGTAAAATAGTTTGAATTTGACACAATGAAGCTTTGTTTAAAAGAGTAATATAAGCCATCTCTTTTCCCCTCTTTCTGTAAAATAGTTTTCTAACTTTGGATTCTTTTTAATGTTAGACATTGATGAAAAAGCTGAAGATGCTGTTGATTATGAAGATATTGATGAAGAGTATGATGGTCCAGAGACAGAAGCTGCC